>FWWM01001665.1_pt1 | contig 66042 bp, 71 predicted proteins | sample 2228351 | NCBI WGS metagenome assembly FWWM01 (sample SAMEA103939774, study PRJEB20133) | metagenome
AGGTCGCAGGTTCAAATCCTGCCCCCGCTACCAGAAAAAAACCGGGGTGAAAACCCCGGTTTAGTTTTAGACGAACTAGCCCGTCAGAACAACCTTCCGGATGGCAATACAAGTTTTAAGACCTTTTCAAAAACATACCAAATTCCAAGAGTTGTTGTCAATGAGTAGATTGCGCTGAAGAAAAGGTCGATTTTTCGAAAACTCGGTTTTAATAGCAGATAAGTAATCATCGAGAGAAAAGTCGTTGCCAGGATGAAGCCAAAATAGTCCATGAGAATGACGTAAACCGCAGAGCACACGACGTATGATACGACTCTCAACAACACCTTCAAATCAACGTCAGTGCGTGTTTTTACCTGATGGTTTCTCTGTCTGAAAATCTTGACTGTTGACACAACAAGCCAAAGGGCGGACAGACTAATCAGGGCTATTGAAAACGCCTTGGGAAAAACATTCCCAGGTAGAAGCGTTCCAAATCTCAAGACTCTGATCCTGTACGATTCTCTGAGAAATATCACGCCGCCAATCAAAAAACCAACTGAAGCCAAGAGATCCCTTAAATCTTTCACTTCTCAGCAGCTCCTTCCAAAATCCGGCGTGCCACACAGGCACGCCGATTCACAGATGGCTACTTTTTAGAAAGCTTCTCGTAATTTCTATCAGCAGCCTTCCAATACTCTTCTAATGCCGTACCAGTTCTGAAATCAACGGTTATGTTCATCTCGTCCATCTTTTTCTGAAATTCTGGGTTTTCTGTGATTCTCTTGATTATGCTGTTGAACTGATCAACTATCGTCTGAGATGTCTTTGGCGGGAAGAAGAACGTATTCGATAGTCTGAAGATGTAATCTTTATAACCAAGTTCAACGGTTGTTGGAACATCTGGCAGCAACTTGATCCTTTCTGCGTCGTGAACCGCCAACGCTTTGAGTTCACCTGATTTTAGGTATGGGATGGCGCTGGGTAATCCAACCATGGCAAGGTCTATATGACCACCAAGCAACGCAGTTATCCTTGGCGTGTCTCCACCTTCGTAGGGAACCGCTCTCAGCACTCCTGGGACTATCGACTCAATGCCAGCATACTCAAAGTAAGCGACTCCACCTGTTCCAAATCCGATTGCGTATTTCTTTGGATTGGCTTTGGCATCCTCCAAGGCTTCCTTCAAGTTCTTCCATGGTGCGTTTGCTCTTGCAAGTGTTACCCTTGGGGTCACGATAACCATGCATGCTGGCGTGAAATCATACCAGTTCAGGTTCGACGCACCTGTGTAATAGTTACCAAGCATCGCTTCGTGATACCAGAAGACAACAGATCCATCTGGTTTTGACTTTACGACATAATCTGCCGCAACTGCTCCTTCAACACCAACCATGTTCACTACCACCATATCCTGTCCAGTGTATTGCTTCCAGTACTCAGAGATGATCCTTGCCGTGATGTCACTTATTCCACCTGTGGCATAAGGAACAATAACCGTGACAGGACCAGCTGGGTACTGCTGAGCAAACAACACGACGGAGAACAACACAAACACGGCTAAACACGTTAAAAACGCCTTCTTCAACATCCTCTCACCTCCTAATTTATGAACCTGCCAACTTCTTGGCAGTTCTCGCCGCTTTTACGTTGATGTACCAACCAAGAGCGAACAAAATAGCCGCTCCAATCAGCAGACTCATGGATATCGGTCTTGTAACCAATGGCTTCAAACTTCCGTCGTACATAGCCAATCCCTGCCGAAAGTTTTTCTCCACAATAGGTCCAAGTATGAAAGCAGTTATCAACGGTACAAGGGGGAATTCTATTTTTCTTAGGACGTACCCTATCAAGCCGAAGATAAAAACAATCCAGATGTCGAAGATCCTGTTGTACAGACCGTATGCACCAATCGCCATACAAGCCGCGATTGCAGGAAACAAATAGTACGATTTGATGCTTAAACTGTAGATTAAGAATTTCATCAACAGTATGCCTATGATAACCATCACAATTATTCCAACCAACTGTGCTGCGAAAACTGTATATGCATATTGTGGGCTGTCTCTGAACAAAAGTGGTCCAGGGAACAGTCCGTGAATCATAAACCCACCTATCATCATCGCTGTAACAGAATCCCCTGGTATTCCCAGGGATAGTAACGGTACCAATGCTCCTGGAATCGTTGCATTGTTCGCAACCTCGGAAGCGATTACTCCATCTGGTATACCCGTTCCAAACTTCTCCGGATGCTTGGAACTTGATTTTGCAAGTCCATATGCAAGTACACTTGAAGTTGCACCGCCGACCCCCGGAAAGACACCGATGACAAAACCAACTATCATAGATCTAATGAAGTTCAGAGGTTGTCTGAGAATTTCCTTAAGAGCCCAGGAAACGGCTTCCATCCCCATACCAGCTTTTCTTGCCTCTGGTGGGACAATGTTCTGCGTTCTTTTCTCTATTGCCACCATTACCTCTGATATGCCAAACAGCCCTATCAGTAAAGGCAGAATATCTATACCCGCGGCCAAGTCGCGAATTCCAAAGGTCAACCTCCGCATGCCAGTCATGTCCATTCCGATCATCGACAGCATGAAACCCACAACCAAACTGATGGCGTTCTTTATCAGCCCTCCTTCAAGCATGCTCATGCAACCGGCAAATGCCAAAACACCGAGCGCAAAGTACTCATATGGTCCAAACTTCAACGCAAACTGTGCTATTGCATAGGTGGCAACTATCATCAGGAAAATGCTTATAAATCCACCTAAAAATGACGCCATCAGACCTAAACCCAATGCCTTCGCTGATTCACCTTTTCTTGACATTGGATAAGCATCAAAGGTTGTGGCTATCGAAGAAGGAGTGCCTGGAATATTTATCAAAGACGCAGATATGAAACCACCTGAAATTGCTCCTATGTAGATGCTTGAGAGAAGTATCAAACCGCTGAAAGGGTTCAAGCCATAGGTAAGCGGAAGGGCAAGAGCTACACCCATAGTTGCCGTCAGCCCAGGAATTGCACCAAAGATAATACCCCACAACACTCCAACAAAAAGGAGCAAGAGATTAAACGGTTCTAACACTTGGGGCATACCTGTCGTGAAAGTTTGGATCAGAGCTTCCACGGACCGCTCCACCTCCGTTGTATGCTTCGATTGCGTTTTCTGCTGCTGAACAGCAGAACTGTTTGCTTCTTATTTTTATATCAAATTTTTTCGCGGAACGAAAACATGAGAAATGAACCTTACAGGGCTTATGTAGTTGCTAATTAAGTTTATCATCAAAAAACCCCCCCTGATCTGAAGTCTTGCTTTGTTTTTCTGCTTCTTGCTGCTTTTATCATGCTATTAAAACTAAATACTAATTGTCTAACATCTGATGACAAATCGATAGACTTCATCGTTGATTTTTTGAACGGCTTATTCCTGAGAAAATAGTCTTTACAGTTCATTATTTATAAACCTCAAAAGGTCACAAATTTTATGCCATTCTTACGCTGTTGTGGAGAAAGATCCTCATAGGTCCAAACCAAAGCGGCCTAGTCAGCTGGTTTATGAATTCTTGCTGACAAGATGTTCGATTTCCGTTAGGGTGTTCATTTTGTCCTGTACAACCTGTCTCCGGCATCCCCCAACCCTGGTAAAATATATCCATGATCGTTTAGCTGCCTGTCTAAGGAAGCTGTGTAGATCCTTACTTCAGGGTGGTGCTTTTCGATTTCTACAACGCCCTCTGGTGCGGCTATCAACGAGACAAAAACAATGTTTTTAGCACCTCTTTCCTTGAGAACATTAATGGCATGCACCGCTGAAAAACCCGTAGCCAACATTGGGTCGAGCAGAAAAACCACTATCGAACTGGACAAATCTGGAAGCTTGCAATAGTACTGAACAGGTTTCAAAGTGGATGGATCTCTGTAAATTCCTAAGTGCCCTACTGAAGCGTTGGGAAGAAGTTCCAAGATGCTGTCGACCATTCCTAAACCAGCTCGCAAGATTGGAACGACAACGATTTTCTTGTCCTCTATGAGGTAACCTCTTGCCTTCTCAAGTGGTGTGTCAATTTCGACTTCGATTGTTTCTATATTTCTTGTAGCTTCATAAGCAAGAAGAAAGGTTATTTCCCTGAGAAGTTCTCTGAATTCCTTAGGACCTGTGTTTTTGCTTCTCATTATCGTGAGTTTGTGTTTTATCAACGGGTGGTCAACTACAAACAGACTTTTCATCCCAAAGCTACCTCCTAATGATCAAATTCAAAAAAAATAAAGGGGAGTTATTAACTCCCCTTTTGAACTGGACCAAAATCCTTCAAAGGCCAGATGCGCAAAATGGGTTTTCCGATCAAATGATCGGCTGGAACAAATCCGAAGTATCTGCTATCGAAGCTTTCTGCACTGTTGTCACCCATCACAAAATAAAAGCCCTCTGGCACAGTTATGGAAATTCCCTCGTTGGTTTTCCTGATGAAATCCGACGGGTTGAAGTTCCTATAAACATTTTCATCGAACACTATGCCAAGTGGAACGGGATACATACCACCTACGACCGAAAAAACCAAATTTGCCGCTGAAGGGTTTTGACGCGCCAACCGTTGCAGATATTCCCTGTAGGCACTTTGATTTTGCCGAAGTTTGCTCGCTTCCATCAACCAATCCCACAGCTCAGGATATTGGAAAACCCCTTCTGGTGAGTAAACTATGTTTTTCAAAGGCTCTGGTATCACACCGTTTACATAAACATGGTATTTTCCATCTTCTCCCATTTTCAATTGCACTTCGTCCCCGGCTTTCCCTATTACTCTTTTTACATATTTCACATGACCTTTGAAACGTGACGGCGCGAACAAATCCATGAATTTGTCGAATAACCTGAGCATCTGTTGGGCTCTTTCATCGACAAAAGGTGACCAGAAAACAACAACATCACCGATTTCTGGCTCCCTGACCATGTAGGTTATCTTCTCGATGAATAATCTGTCGTTGACATTTATCGTTGGTATCATCGATCCCGTTGGCACTAGCATTGTCTCAAAGACAAACAATCTGATTATAGTTGCCGCCACTATTGCGTACAACAAGGCCTTTGACCATTCGATGACTTCCTTTTTCAACCTTTCTGTCTTCATGCCTTTTGTCCAGCTTCCTTACGCTCTTTGAGTTTTACTTTACCCTTGACATCCCTCAGATAGTACAGTTTAGCCCTACGCGAGGTCGATTTCTTAACAACCTCGATCTTGTCAACAACTGGTGCGTGATAGGGAAAAATTCGTTCAACTCCTATGCCACCACTTGCTATTTTCCTGACGGTGAATGTCTTGCTCAGTCCGGAACCACGTATGCTTATGACAACTCCCTCAAAGACTTGTATTCTCTCCTTGCCACCCTCTACGACTTTCACGTGTACTCTCACCGTATCGCCTGGTCTGAAATCCGGGTGTTGACGGTACTGATCTTTCTCAATTAACCTGACTAGGTTGTCCATACTCATGGGATCATGCCTCCTCTCCAATCAATCTGTCAATAATTATAGCAGCTGCCGCTCGTACTGATAGATGGTTGTAATCCGAACCACCGCGAATAGGTTCCAACGCGTAATCACATACCTCAAGCACTTCTTTTGCCAACCCCCAACTTGTGCCAAAGAGTATAAGCACGGGTCTGTCCGTTTCTCTGATCAAATTTCTGGCTTCTTCATAGCTCAAAGAGTTGGGGCGTCTTTTTGCTGAAGTGAAGAATTTCAATGGTTCCTTGCCCGTCTCCGTTCTGATTTCCTCTACAACGTCCTCAAGATAAGGTTTAACGTCCACAAGTTCTAATGCTTGTGTTCGGCTGAAATTTCTGTTTCTACCATATTCATCCTTCCAGTACTTCAGAACAGTCTTGACAACTTTTTGTTGTGCTTCGAGATTGGTGACGACATAGTATTTCCTTATCTTGTACGTCCTTGCCGTTCTTGCAATGTCGTGAATGTCGAGGTTTGTGACGGCGCTTGAAACAATTCTTCCATCTTTGCCAAGAACTGGGTAATGTATCAACGCTATACGTATGTCGCTCAACATCGCTTCTTCATCTCCCGTATGATCAGGATCAGCGCTTTCTTGTCTTGTTCGGTGAAATTGTGCTTGAGAAAAAGATCAGGTCTTCTTATCGCAGTCCTTTTGAGACTTTCACTAAGTCTGTAAAGTTCGATTTCCTCGTGATTTCCACTCAATAGTACCTCAGGTACTTGCATGTCTCTGAAAACAGCAGGTCTTGTGTAGTGAGGATAATCCAGCAGGTCGTTGAAAAAAGAGTCTTGTTTCAGAGACTCTTCTTCAACCACTCCCGGAACAAATCGACAGACTGCGTCGCAGATTACCATAGCTGCGAGTTCTCCTCCACTCAGCACGTAGTCTCCTATGGATAATTCCATATCCACCAATTTCATAACTCTTTCGTCGATGCCTTCGTATCTACCGCACAGTATCAAGACATTTTCCTTCTTCGCAAGTGACATGGCAATTTTGTTATCGAATCTTTCTCCTTGAGGGCTCGTCATAACGACAAAAGGCCTTCCAAACTTCTCAGTGACATACTCATACAACTTATAAAAGGGCTCTGGTTTCATAACCATGCCCGGTCCACCGCCATATGGATAGTCGTCTACCGTTCTGTGCTTGTCCTCGGCGAAATCCCTCAAATTCAGGATCTCAATTGAAAGTTTTCCTTGTTCTACAGCTTGGGATATTACACCATATTCTTTGACAACTTTCACGAAGTCCGGAAAGATCGTCGCGATGATGATTCTCATCAAATCCACTCCGGCAACCTAATTTTCAGTTTCTTGCCTTTCTCAAAATCTACGATGTAGTCGCGTATCATCGGGAACAGGATCTCATGCCCTTCTTTCCTTATGATCAACACCTCGTTTGACCCAGTTGAAAGTACATCTTCGATCTTTCCTAAAAAGTTTCCAGATTCGTCATATACGTCGATGCCTAAGACTTCAAAGTAGTAGAACTCATCTTTCTTCAGCTTTGGAAGCTGATTCAAATCTACTACTACGTTCAAGCCAACGAGTTTTGAGGCAGTTTCGGCGTTGTTGATGTTCGCAAATTTCACCAGAATCGATTTTCCGGTTTTGATCATCTGCTCAACTTGTAGCTCATAGACTTGATTTCTTGATTCGTCGTACAACCTGAGTTTTTCCATACCGGTCAGCGAATTCCATATGTTGGTTGTTGGGATAACCTTCACCTGACCAAATAGACCATGTGGTTTTGACACTATTCCCACTACTACAAATTTGTTCACCTAATCACCCTCAAGGTAAACTCATCGTTGTTTTCAAGTGCGGAAAGAAGTATCTTGATGGATTTGATCGTCCTGCCATCCTTACCTATGACTTGACCAATGTCCTCTTCGTTTACAACTATTTCGATGACTTTTTGGTTGCCTTCCGTGAACTCCATTACAACGACATCCTCTGGGTGTTTAACGATACCTTTGAGTATGTACTCCACCAAGCTCTTCATGAGCCAGAACTACTCCTTTGGCTTGCTACCGTACTTGATTTGGTGAACCTTTGCCATGACTCCTGCTTTTCTCAGGATGTTTTCGGCTGTCTCGCTGGGCTGCGCACCTTTGAGAATCCACTCCACCGCTTTGTCGACGTCAACCTGGTTAACATCCTTCAAGGGGTTGTAATATCCAAGTGACTCGATGTAGGCTCCGTCCCTTTTCTTTCTTGAGTCGACAACCACGATCCTGTAGAAAGGCATGTGCTTTTTACCCATTCTCGTAAGTCTGATCCTTACCACGTTCACACCTCCTGTTCAGATTTTAAAAGGAAATCTCAGCTTGCCCTGCTTGAATCTTTTCATTAGTTCTCTCATTTCTTCGTACGATTTCAACAGTTTGTTGATATCTTGCACGGTTGTACCACTGCCTTTCGCTATTCTAATCTTTCGACTTGCGTTTATTATTCTAGGATTTCTTCGTTCTTCCTTTGTCATGGAATTTATCATCGCTTCGACTTTCTTCAGCCATGTTTCCCCAATTTCAGCATCTATCTTTGGAACACCGGGAAGCATCTCCATTATCGATGTGAGTGGTCCAAGCTTCTTGATCTCAGCCAGTTGTTCCTTGAAATCCTCAAGGGTAAATTCAGCCTCGAGGATTTTCTTGCCCATCTGCTCCATCTTCTCTTTGTCCAGTTCCTTTTCAGCCTTCTCTATCAAGGTCAGGACATCTCCCATACCGAGAATTCGCGCAGCTATCCTGTCCGGATAAAAAGGTTCGAGTGCTCCTAATTTTTCTCCGGTTCCAATGAATTTAACCGGTTTTCCTGTGACGTAACTTATCGAAAGGATAACCCCTCCACGTGCGTCCCCATCCATTTTGGTTACTATGAATCCAGTTAGACTCAATCTCTTGTCAAACTCGGCGGCTGAGTTCACCGCATCTTGTCCAACCATTGCATCAACAACCATCAGAACTTCGTCAGGATTTGTCATGTTCTTTATCTTTTCAAGCTCATTCATCATTTCCTCGTCTATGTGTAGTCTGCCGGCCGTATCCATTATCACCACGTTGTACTGCGAGTTTTTCACCAAACTCATTGCTCCTTCAACAATCTTCAAGGGATCTTTTCTGTCCCCTGTAAAGACAGGAATGCCTACGGTTTTGCCAAGTTTTTCGAGTTGGTCAATTGCAGCAGGTCTGTAGGTATCTGCGGCAACCAAAAGTGGTGTTTTGTTATTTTTTTTCAGATGCAAAGCCAACTTAGCAGCTGTGGTAGTTTTTCCACTGCCCTGTAAACCAACGACCATCACAACTGCGGGATGATGCTTCAAATTCAATGCAGAGGGATATTTGCCGAGAATCGCAACAAGTTCATCTCGGATGATCTTTATGAACTGCTGGTCTGGGGTGAAGCTTTTGAGAACCTCTTCACCCAACGCTTTCACTTTAACTGATTCGACGAATTCTTTAACAACCTTGAAGTTGACGTCGGCTTCCAACAGGGACAACTTGACCTGCTTGACAGCCTCGTCGATATTCTTCTCCGTTATTCTTCCCTTACCAGAAAGCGATCGAAAAACCTTCGTCAATCTTTCCTGAAGTCTGTCAAACATCGAAAACACTCCTTGATGGATCGTACGATAAAAAGAGATAAAAATCAATTAACTGTTCATCACGTATGAAACAGCACAACCAAAATAAGATTACAACAATTTGAAGTTAAATAGGTGAGTTTACTTAACCCACATTTAATCTACATTTATCTGTAATATTATGAACTCGCTTTTCCGATTTGATGTTAATGACTCCACGATGGAAAGAAAGAGAGCCATAACGTCGGTGTCTACAGAAGAAGAGTCTTTAGAAAGGGTTTTTTCTAAACGTGCCAGGATGATGATCTACTTTACTTACATAGGAGAAATGTTGTATACTCATTATGCCAAAATTCTTTCAGGAGGTGTTATCATGAAGGCAAAACTGTTGTTGGCGGTTATGCTGCTGGTTGCGCTGGCTATAATCGCCGGTGAAGTTACGATCTGGACCTGGAGATCTCAGGACGAAGCGGTTTGGAAGGAAGTTGAACAGGAACTCAGGAAAATGGGTAAGAACATCAAGATCAACTTCATGGCAATTACTCCAACTGAGTACGATGCAAAGGTCAACTTGGCTCTTCAGACTAACACGGGGCCAGATATAGTTTACTCAAGAAGAATTACGCCTGGTGGCAAATATCCACTTATCGACAGTGGACTGTATTTACCACTGGACGGAATCGTGGATTTCTCGAATTTCCCAGCAAACGTACTGACATATGTCACATACAATGGCAAGAAGTACGGTGTTCCCTTTGCAGTTCAGGTTGTTGGCATTTTCTACAACAAGGAGTATTATGACAAATTCAACCTGAAGGAACCAGAAACATGGGATGAACTTGTGCAGAATGCAGCTGTTCTCAAGAAGAATGGAATCACACCGTTTTTCATTTCTGGAAAGGAAGCGTGGTCTTTGGCTATGCAACATGCGATGTGTGGTGTCAGCGTGCTGGGACCCGAGTGGATAAAGAAATTAATAGACGGTCAGACGGATTTCTTGGATCCCAAGTTCACGGACCTGAACAGGAGACTGAATGATCTGAAAGTTTACTACCAAGACGGTTTTCTTGCCAACTCAACTACGGACATGGATGCTGCCTTTGCTTTCGGACAAGCCGGAATGGTGTTCTACGGTATCTGGGGTTATCAGAACTGGAGAAAACTCAACCCGGACATAAAGGTTGGATATTTCATGGTGCCGCCTGCTACGAAGGATCAGAAGCCCTATGCGTACGTCTACATGGATGGAGCTATAACGCTGACCTCTAATGTCAAGAACAGAGAAGACGCAATTGAGGTTTTGAAATTCTGTGCGACCCCGAAATTCGGTACCATATTTTCAAACATAACTTACAACATCCCGGCAGTCTCCGGAGCCACGTTACCAAGAGATCCTCTGTTCGAAGAGATAATGGACGTATATCTCAACCACGCCTCTCCACATGTCTACTGGGTAGGTTCTGTGTTCATAACGCAAAAACCTGACCTTTACAACGATGTCCTCTCACCTGGTATGCAGGAAATGTACGCCGGAAAAATTACCCCCGAGGAGCTTTCCAAGAAGGCACAGGATGCTATTTCTCAGTGGTACGAACCTTTGAAGAAGAAATTGGGCAAGTGAGAAGAGAAGTCAAATTACAGGCCCCAGCGATAGCTGGGGCTTTTTGAGAGGTGTTCTGAATGAAAGTGAAACCGAGACATGTAATTCTGTTCGTGGTGCCAGCGATGAGTTTGTACACCTTGTTCAATGTTTATCCCCTTATAGAAAGTTTAAGGCTGAGTTTGTACAGCTGGAGAGGTGTCGGAGAGAAGATCTTTGTGGGTTTAAGAAATTTCAAAGACCTGTTTTTCGGTGGGTTCTCCAAGGAGGTTTTCAATGCCTTTTCGCACAACATTTATTTCTTCGTTTTGGTCTCAGCGTTTCAATTGGGCCTTGGTTTTCTCATCGCATTACTCTTGGCAAGTAAGGTCAAAGGCGTTGGAACATTCAAAGCCATTGTCTACATGCCAAACATGATACCTCTTGTCATGGTTGGATTTATGTGGAATCTATTCCTTCATCCACAAATAGGGCTTGTTAATCAATTTCTCAAACTAATAGGTCTTGGCCAACTGGCAAGACCTTGGCTTGGAGATCCAAAACTCGCGCTCAACACCATAATAATGGTTAACGTGTGGAGAAACCTTGGCTTTTACGTTCTTGTGCTGCTGGCTGCCATACTGAACATACCGCCAGATTTGATAGAAGCAGCTTACATCGACGGTGCCAACAACTGGAAGACGGTCTGGAAGATCATTTTTCCGCTTACTGTTCCGACTTTTGGAACACTTCTTATACTTCTTTTCATCGGTAGCATGAACGTTTTCGATATGATCTACGCTATGGCAGGTGTACAAGCTGGTCCCTTCAGGTCCACTGATGTTTTGGGAACGGTCTTTTATCGGGCAGCCTTTGGCGGATTGGGAGCCGCTTACACAGACATGGGTTTGGGAGCAGCAGTTACGGTGTTCATCTTCACCATGATTATTCCCGTCTCAATACTCTACGTTTATCTTGTTGAAAGAAGGGAAAAGGGATGATGAGGTTCTCAAGATATTCAAGAGTACTTGTGTACTTGACTTTATCAGTATATGCCTTCGTCATCGTGGGTCCTTTCGTAATCATGGTTTTCAACTCTTTCAAAAGTATGCGCGAGCTTTTCCTCAAGCCTTTTGCTTTTCCTTCGAAATTCATGTTCGAGAATTACTTGGAAGCTTGGACAAGAGCTGGAATAATGATCGGTTACAAGAACAGTGTGGTAATAGCTTCTGTGACAGTCATAGCTGTCTTGATTCTGGCTTCGATGTTCGCGTACATGATTTCAAAATATGACTTCAAAGGAAGAAAACTGTTATTCCTCTATTCGATGCTTGGTCTTGCCCTGCCTTCAAGGCTGGCTTTTATTCCGATATTTCTTCTGCTGAGATCTATGAGGCTGACCAACTCTCTATTGGGACTGATCTTGGTTTACATATCAACAAACCTGGCTTTTTCGGCATTCATACTGAAAAATTTCATGGATTCAATTCCAAATGAACTTTGTGAAGCCGCAAAGATAGACGGAGCAAGCGTTGGAATAATCTACCGCAAAATCATCATGCCACTTGTAAAACCGGCTTTGTCAATTGTCGCAATAGTGACTTTTGTAAACGTGTGGAACGATTTTTTCTTTCCTTTGATATTGATCAACGACAGGTCTAAAGCCACTATAACGCTCGCGGTTTCAATATTCTTCGGTGAATACTCAGTTCAGTGGCACCTGCTGTTTGCCGGTTTGACACTTTCAATAACTCCAACGATAATCATGTTCTTGTTCTTCTCAAGGTACTTTATCGCGGGCATGACCCAAGGTGCTATCAAGTGAGGTGAAATGATGAAGCTTGGTTTGGATGTTTTTCTTGAAAGGTGCGGGCAAAATTACAAACATGTAAGATTAGGGCTTGTAACGAATGCGACTGGGATCAACTCGGAGCTTAGGCGAAATGTCGATCTCTTCGTTGAAAAGGGATTCAATTTGGTAAAGCTCTTTGGTCCAGAACATGGGCTTATTGGTGCCGCGGCAGATGGTGAGAAGGTTTCACACGCCACTGATCCGAGGTATGGGATACCAATTTATTCGCTGTACGGTGAAACAGTCCGTCCGAACGATGAAATGCTTAAGGATATCGACGTTCTGATCTACGACATTCAGGATGTCGGACTTAGGTTTTACACTTACATATACACCATGGCTTATTGCATGGAAGAGTGCGCAAAGAGAAACATAGAATTTATCGTCTTGGACCGACCAAATCCGCTTTCGAGTAAAGTCGAGGGTCCAGTTATCAGGAAGGAATTTGAAAGTTTTGTTGGAGGTTACGGTCTTGCACTACGTTACGGGCTAACTGTTGGTGAGCTTGCAAGGTACATAAACGGTGTTTTCAACGTAAATGCAAAGCTTACGGTTGTTCCGTTGGAAGGGTACAACTCGGAAAGTTTCTACGATGAACTGAACTTGCTTTGGAACACACCTTCCCCAAATCTTCCATCCCTGGAACATACGGTGTTGTACGAGGGATTCTGTCTGTTCGAAGGTGTTAACGTTTCGGTTGGCAGAGGCACTGTTCATCCTTTCAAGTGCATTGGGGCACCCTGGATTGATTCAGGAAAACTTTATTCTCGGTTTAAAAGGCTCAACCATCAAGGAATTGTCTTCAGGGAAAGAAGTTTCGTTCCCTTGACTTCGAAGTTTCAAGGCCAACTGTGTCATGGTCTTGAGTTCTTTGTGCTTGACAAAAGAAGAATCAAACCTTTGAAAATCGCTGTTGATTTAATAGCCGAGTTGAAAGATCTTCATCCAGGTGAATTCAGATGGGACAGTTATGTCCACCTTGAGACAGAGAAATTCTATTTCGATAGACTGATAGGAAGCGATTACTACCGCAAAGCCATTGATGAAGGTGCGAGAGCCTGCGATTTTGAACAACTTTGGGAAGAAGAATCAAGCAAATTTGAGAAGTTGGTTCATCCATTCAGAATTTATTAGCATCAAGAACTTTTCAGTGTATAATATATTCCAACCGCAGCATGACCTGGAGGGATCTTCTTGGCAAAGGTTTATTTCACCGATATGAGCGTCAACGGTTCCATGAACATGCTTCAAAAACTTGATAGGTTGCTTGACAGGCTTGAACTGAAAACCATTATTTCGAAAGATTCTTTGGTTGCAGTGAAGCTTCACTTTGGAGAGTACGGAAACTTGGCTTTTATCAGACCACAGTATCTGCGCATAATCGTTGACCATTTAAAGGATCTTGGCGCAAAACCATTTCTGACCGATGCAAACACATTGTACAAAGGCCATCGTTCAAACGCTGTTGACCATCTATGGAATGCCTTCATGAATGGTTTCACGCCGGAAGTTGTCGGCGCACCAGTCGTAATTGCAGATGGTCTGAGAGGAGCAGACCAGATTGAAATACAGATCGATGGACAGTTTGTCAAGAGGGCAAAAATAGGCTCTGCTGTGGCTTTAGCTGATGTCATAGTGTCTGTGACTCACTTCAAAGGTCACATGGCGTCTGGATTCGGTGGAACAATTAAGAATTTAGGCATGGGGTCAGCTTCTCGGGCAGGAAAACTCGAGCAGCACTCCGAGACAAAGCCAAAAGTGAACGTGGAGAACTGTGTGGCTTGCAAGATGTGCCAGAGATTCTGCCCGACAGGGGCTATAACCGTTCAAAGGTATGCAATCATAAACTACGATCTTTGTGTAGGTTGTGGTGAGTGCGTGGCAATGTGCAACTATGGAGCCATGGAACCGAGCTGGGATGCCTCAAACGAGATACTATGCAAAAAGATGGTTGAATACACCAAGGCGGTGTTGAAAGACAAGAAAGCTGTTTTCGTCGCCTTTTTGATGGATATTTCACCAGATTGCGATTGTTGGAATGCAAACAAACAACCGGTCTCACCCAACATTGGTATCGCTGCAAGTTATGACCCTGTAGCACTTGAACAAGCTTGCATTGATTTGGTCATAAAAACCGTGGGAAAAGATCCGTTTAAAGAAATACATCCCAAGGCCCCTTGGGAAGTTCAAATTGAATACGCTGAACAAGTTGGACTGGGTTCTAGACAGTATGAACTTGTGAAAATTGCGTGCGATTTGAGGTAATTGACACCTGGTCACAGCAATCTACGACCTGAGGATTTGTCGTAAATCAGCACGTTGTCAGCGCTAACATAGACATAAACTGTCTGTCCGGGCCGCAGTCTTTGTTCAAGTGAAGTGACGACTTTGAAGATCTGACTATTTGCCTGCAATGTTACGATTTGCTCGCGTCCCATGGGCTCAACTGTGTAAACGGTTGAACAAATGCTATTTTCCTTGAACTGAGTGGAGATAACCCCATGTTCTGGTCTAAAAGCCAACACTAGTTCTTTGTGCCCAGTTTGGACCAACGAATCAACGAACGGATAATTCAGCTTGCTGTTGCCAATTGAGAGTGTCTTGTCGTCGAGATTCAAACTGGTTTCAAGCAGATTTGCGGGAGGATTTCCGAGAAAACTTGCGACGAAAGTATGACTTGGTCTTGTGTACACTTCCTGTGGGGTACCAATCTGAATGACCTGGCCATAGTTCAAGACGACTATTCTATCTGCTATAGCCAATGCCTCGGCTTGATCATGTGTGACATAAACCGACGTTATCCTTAGATCTTTCTGAAGTTTTTTTATCTCCGCTCTGACGTTTAACCGCAGCAATGCATCGAGATTGCTCAACGGCTCGTCAAACAAGAGAATTTTGGGCTCTTTAACTAATGCACGCGCTATCGCCACACGCTGTTGCTGTCCACCACTGAGTTGCCAAGGATATCGATCCAAAAACTGATCTATTTGGAGCGTCTGCGAAACCTGTAGAACCTTTTCTCTTATCAGTTGTGCCTTCATCTTTTTCAGTGTTAACGGAAAAGCTATATTCTCGTAAACCTTCATGTGCGGATAGAGTGCCCAGTTCTGAAAGACCAACCCAACATTTCTGTCCTTAGGTGGTACGTTTGTGACATCGATGTCGTCAAAGAAAATTTGTCCCGAGGTTGGTTTGTATATACCGGCTATCAAATACATCAGTGTGGTTTTACCGCTTCCAGATGGTCCAAGCAAAACAATGAATTCTCCGTCCTCTATGTTGAAGCTAACATTCGAAAGTGCCACAACTTTTCCGAAGGCTTTTGTTACATTTCTCACTTCAACCCTTGCCAAACAGGTTCACCTCCTGATACCGCCAGCGTAAACCTTAAAGAGTAGTTGTTGGCTGGAGATGTAGAAAACTATCGTTGGCACTAGATAAAAGGTCGCGGCTGCTGCCAGCAAAGGCATGTAGGCTATTTCAGTTTCCAAATTTGATTCTATGAACGTTGCCAGTGTCCTGTCTATCAAGAAAGTTCGGACATAGATTATGTCCTGCCATCCAGCGAGAAATCCAAAGATTAGTACTGCGACTATACCTGGTTTTATAAGTGGTAGAAGTATTTTTCTCCACACTCTTAACCGGGATGCTCCATCTACTAAAGCCGACCATTCGGTCTCCCACGGTAAAAGATCAAAGAAACCCTTCATCAACCAAACAGAGAGTGGAACCTCCAAGGCCGCTCTCGCCAATATCACGTAGAAAAATGAAAAATACCTGATAAATGTCATATTGGATGGCATGAGAACTCTGTAGAGGAAATATACACCGACTATAAGCACCGATCCTGGTAGGGCATGTATGAGCAGCATCGAAAGCAGAAGGAGCTTGCGACCTTTGAACCTCATTCTCGAGATCGCATAACCAGTCAAGGCACCAACAAGGGTTGTCACAACGGCAACTCCACCCGCTACCACAGCTGTATTCAAAGCATGCAACCATATATTCTCTCTTATTCCACCAGTGATGGCAATTCGACCTTCAAACAACAGTTCCCAGTTTTTCAAAGTGAACTTGAAAGTCGAGAAATCAAAATTGGTTGCCATCTGATTGCCAAAACTCGAGATTATCAAAAGCGTGAACGCCATGAGAATCGGACAAGATAGAGCCAGAAGCACTGCTAGATAGACCATTTCTTTGAGCTTGTTCTTGGTTTCAACATCTCTCTGAGCCATCACAAATCGCCTCTCGGTTCCGAAACAAGCTTGTTAAATCCGAGAATTTTAAGCGTTAACCAGCCCAGAAGACCTCCAACGACAACCAAAAGAACCCCTGCTGCAGCTGCGAGGCCTTGATCGAAAACCCCTGTGAAAGCAAGTTCGTAAACATACAATGCCCATGGGGTGCCGTACGACTTGTCAACCAATCTCCATGAAACAAGAAGGTACGTATGGGCATAGGATGTCAACAAGCTAAGCAATTGCCAGGTGGCCACATACATGATGTGCCATTTTATCTGTGGGACGAGAATACGTTTGCAAAGCTGCCAATCAGTTGCTCCATCAACTCGAGCAGCTATAATGTATTCGGCAGGAATGTTGCTCACAGCAGATGAAAGCACGATCATGCCAAAACTTACCCCTACCAAACCGTTTACGAAAATTATCACACCCCAGGCGCCATACGGTAGGTGTTCCTGTCCCCAAGACACAGTCCCTTGAAGTAACCCAAGTCTCAGGAGAATTGAATTTAGAGTACCAATTTCACTACCGTGGAAGAAATAGTACCAAACCAGGCTGTAGACTGCTATTGGAGCCATTCTCGGCAAAAGCCAGATCGTGTTGATAATCACGTTGGAGCGCTTTCCCACGAAGAAGTTAATTAAAGCAAGCAACAGCCCACCGAGTACGTTGATCAGCAGAGTGACTGACACAAAAACAGCTGTTGTCAAAAAAACGGCTCTAACTGAGGGATCATTCTTAATTGCGTAAAACAAGCGATAATAGTTTCTCCATCCAACAACCACGCGCGCATATCTGTCGATATTCCAGTTTCTCAACGGGGTGAAACTTATGTACACTGTTAGTATCATCGGCAAGAAATAAAGAGCAATCAAGATCAAAAGAGCCGGGACCAAAAAGGTCCACAGCTCTTTGTATTTCCTGTCATCCATCAGTCACCAAATCTCCAATCCGCTGGAATCTGGCCGACAATTGAAACACTTTGTTTCAGATCGATATCTGCGTTGATCTTATTAATTACGAATTCCACAGCTTTATCCGGCTGCATTCTGCCTCTCAAAACATTGTCCACCGTTTCGGCAAAAATTGCGGCAAGTTTCGGGTACATCGGATGCATCGGTGGGAAATTAGTGTAGTCAAGCATATATGCAACCTCACCCAAGAACTTTGCGTTGATTGGATGAACGGTTGCTTTCACGATATCTTTCAGAACGGCTTTAACAGAATCATCCAAATCGACCCGCAGATTGTAAAGATCATCCAACCACTTCTGGTCAGCGAGCAATTTTGCAGATCCCCTACTAACGGGGAGATGTGCGCTTATTATGCTGTGAATAGCGTTTATATCCGGGTCGCAAGCCTTTGCAACAATCAAGAAGGCAAGTTCGTCGTAAGTTTCTTTCAGCGAGCTGTACTTTGGGTTCTGTGAACCGGCTTTTGAGCTGATCATCCACATGAAAGGCTGACTTAGTGTGACTGGCTTCCTTCCAGGTTCACCAGCTGGAAATAGTGTGTAATAGAACCAGTTTTCAACTTCCTCTGGTGTTAAACCCCTTGCTTGACCAGTTTTTGGGTCCGTGTAGTAGCTCTTCGTTTGCCATTCAGTCCAGTACCATGTGCCGCCAATATCAAACAACGTTTTTCCATCCACTATCGCAGGATGAACTTGTTTTGCCCAGTCCCAGGCCATCATGTCGCTTGGTAGAAGTTTCTTGCTGGCAAAAACTGATTCAACCGTTAACCATTTGTAAACTGCTGGCACGTCGAGCACCAATTTGTTGGTTTTTGGATCGTAAAGTGATCCACCAAACGCAAGTATAAATTGCATTAGATCCGGGTGAGCAGTCCCTCTTCTGTGTATCAAGCCCCACTCTGAGGCACCCTTTTGAACAGCTTCTTTTGCCCACTTATAGACGTCAAACCAAGTGAATTTGCCCTCTGCGACCCCTTTGTCCAGGCCAGCTAAGTCCAGTCCCACTTTCGCTGCTATATCTTTCCGTATGTAGAATGGACGAGCCTCCGTGTCCTGGGGTAACCCATAGAGACCCCCCTTGTATCTTGCGGCGTCAACCTGCGTTGAATAGAAATCAGTCATAAACTCCTGATATTTTGAAGCGTACTTACTCATATCCAGAAGATATCCTTCTTCTGCTAAGGATGCGATGTAAACGTATGAATTGACAAGGAAATCTCCGGCTGTTCCAAGCGGCTGTTTGCTCAGAAACTCCTGATACATCTGCGTGAAATCGAGTTCATATCTCGTTTCGCGGATGGAGATCTTTACGTTGATTCCATTTTTCGACCAGATGTTGTTAATTCTTCTAGCAGCTTCCACAATACCTTGTACTCTTATGACACTGTTCGGATCCCCCGAGCTCCAAACACTGTAGCGAACCTCACTCACCCCGTTCTTTGCTAAGACTTTTCCAACCTCTACTATGCCTTCTTCAAGGCTCACACCTGCCAGCAACACCCCAACCAGAAGGAGCACCGTCACCAAAATCCTTTTCATACCGCCACCTCCCCTTGGAGAATCGGAATCACAAAATCTTAACATCGCACATGTTTCCAGCTCTTTAAACTCACAGTAGGTTCAATTTAAGCTACAAATGTTAAGGATTTGTTGGCTTCTGTTAATCCTAATACATCAGCTTTTATATTTTGTCAACATTTCGAGACTGAAAAACGAAAGGGTTGCTGCGATGGATCACGCGACCGATAGGAAAGCTTCTTTATACAATCGAAAATGGTTTAACATTCCGTTCAGAATGGAGCCCACTTTCAGGAAGTTTCGAAATACAAAATCGAAAGACACGACGAAAATTTAAAACTGGTACATTTAAGTGTGAGAGGTGTTCACCGTGGTGAGAAAGATTGGTTTGAACGTCGATACCGTTAGACTCTCTGGTTCTTTGAAGAACTTGGAAGAAGAACTGAAGCTTGCGAGCAGGCTGGGATTAGAGTTGGCTGAAATTCCACCGGCTGGTCTGAACTTCATTCTCAACGGCAAATTGATCTCATCAAAACTATGCAAAGTTCTTGAGGTGCTCAACAGCTTTCCCATTGAGTACACTGTTCACATGCCGGACACCGTAAACTTGGCGCAAAAGCGACAAGAAGACTTTGAAATAGCCTCTGCTGTTCTTGAGTTTGCAAGAATAATAAAAGCAAGAGTCATTGTCTATCACTGTAGTTCGCACCCAGATTCAGGCGGATTTGAAAACGAAGTCTGCATGCTAAGTGCCCTTATGAACAGCATAGGAGATGATGAACTCGTCATCGGCGTCGAAAACCTTGACCAAGATGTCCGATGGATCGTAAATCTCTGCAAAGAGGTAAACAACCCAAGACTCAGGTTGACGCTCGACGTGGGACATTTGTTCTTGCACTGCAAAGGCAACGTTTCCATGTTCTTGGATCAGCTAAAACATGGCTTGCCACATGCCATAGAGCTTCACATCCACGATAATTTCGGCAAATCAACTGATTGCTATGAAAAAGGCATCGCTGAGAAAATCTGGTTCGCTTACCTTTACGGTGTGGGTGATCTCCACCTTCCAATTGGAATGGGATCAATACCCTTTAAAGTCGTTTTCGAACTGATAAACGAGTACTTTGATGGATACGTGGTGATGGAGATAAACGACCTGAACAGATTCCAAGAGGATATAGCTGACAGCATTCGTCTGATACGAGACAACTGTCGTTGCAACTGATAGAATAATGTCCGAGGTGATAGAATGCACTTCCTGTTATGCGGACTACCAGAAAACATTTATCGTGCTGAGTTGTCAGGTGAGTTCTCACTCGCACAGTACCTAATTGATCAGTGGGTTGCAGACGAGAGAACAACCGAGATTCAAAAAATTCGACTTTCGTACGAAAAGGAGAGAATCAGAAGACTCTTGGCAACCTATTCATACGATGAAGAAGAAGCTTTCCAAATAGCCAAAGAGCAGATCGATGGATTCTCTCGGGAAGAGTTTGAAGAACTTGTAAGACAAGGTAAACTCGACTACATACTTGTCGATGGCAAGAAAAGGTTTGAGCGAAGATTCGTTCAAAACCTTGGTTTTAGCATGAGCGAATACAAACAAAGAATGAGGCAAGATGAGGATTCACTTGAAGCCAGGAGAATTCTGGATGAGCGGATCAAGCAACTGCTCAGCGGTGGTCTTCCAAAAACCTACCGAATTAAGGCCAAGGTGAGTTTGAAGGTCAAAAACAGCGAGAAGGAGCCGCTTCGAGTTTGGCTGCCATATCCAAAAGTTGGTCTACAGTTGTTGGATGTCAGGTTAATCTCAGTGTGTACGCCAAACTATTACATCTCAGACAACAGCGTTCCGCAGAGAACCATCTACTTTGAAGGAACAGAGAGTGAATACTGGGTTGAATTCGAATACAAGATCAAAGAATGGGTTAACAAAGTAGACCCAGAAAAGATATCCGGTTCAGTTGATCCTTCAGTTCAGCAATTCCTAGAAGAGGAGCCTCCACATATAATCTTCACGCCGTATCTGAGGTATCTTGCGAGTCAAATCGTGCAGGGCGAGAGTAATCCTTACTTGAAAGCGAAACGAATCTACGACTGGATAACAAAGCACGTCCGCTATTCATATGTCAGACCATACGCTACCTATGAAAACATTTCTCAGTATGTTGCGGAGAACTTGAAGGGTGATTGTGGCTTTCAAGCCCTTTTATTCATTACTCTCTGCAGGATCGTAAACGTACCCGCCAGATGGCAGTCGGCGTGGTATGCAAATCCGATTTTTGCGTCCCCTCACGACTGGGCGCTGTTCCACGTTGAGCCCTACGGTTGGCTTCCCGTGGATCCTTCCTTTGGAGGCGCAAGAAGAAACGACGAACAACTTAGAAGCTTCTACTTCGGCAATTTAGATGGTTTCAGAATGGTTGCAAACGATGGATTTATGAAGGATTTTGATCCTCCCACAAGATATTTCAGAGACGATCCAACGGACAACCAAGTTGGCGAAGCTGAGGGTGTTCATGGAAAACCTGAATTTGAATCTGAACTGAAAATACTTTCTTTCGAAGAAGAGTGAGGTGCTCTGATGGCAAAGATAAAAGACATCAAATTCACCTTAAGGGAGTATCCTTACCGAAAGCCTTTTCACATAACTGGGAGCATAGCCACTGTGGCAGTAAACATCGAAGTTCAAGTACAACTGAAAAACGATCTGGTTGGATACGGTGAAGCTTCTCCATCTTTCAGGGTTAACGGAGAGAGACCTGAGATGCTGTTGGCAATGGAGAATCAGGTAAGAGAAATGCTGATCGGATTAGATGTCAGGCAGTATCGGCAGATATTTGAAATCACCGATCGTTTGACGGCAACGCCGAGTTTAAAAGCGGCAGTTCAGTTTGCCGTCTTGGATAGCCTTGCGCAGATTTACGAGACACCGGTCAGCTTTCTATTTGGTGGGGCAAAGAAAACGCTAGAAACCGACAAAACAGTTGGCATTGACAATCTCGAAAATCGTGTGAAGGATGCAAAGCAAATCTTTGAGGAAGGCTTCAGGATTATTAAAATAAAGGTTGGAGAGCACCTTCGAGAGGATGTGGAGGCCGTTCAAGAAATCGCAAGGGTTACAAAGGGAGCAAAGTACATCGTCGATGCGAACATGGGGTACACACCAAAACAAGCAGTGGAGTTTGCTCAGGAGATCTACAGATCCGGGATTGACATCGACGTTTACGAGCAACCAGTTTACTGGGCAGACCTGGATGGATTGAGATTTGTAAGGTTCAACGTGCCTTTTCCTGTGGCAGCTGATGAATCTGCAAAGACCAAATTCGATGTGTTAAGACTCATTAAAGAAGAAGCTGTTGACTACATAAACATAAAACTCATGAAATCTGGTTTAAGCGATGCTCTTGCGATAACTGAGTTGGCAAAAGCGGCAAACCTGAAGCTCATGATCGGTTGCATGTCCGAATCCAGCATAGGGATAAATCAAAGTGTACACTTTGCCCTTGGAACTGGTGCCTTTGAATTTCATGATCTAGACAGTCATCTTCTGATATCCGAAGAAAGATTTCGCGGCAAGTTTGCGCAAAACGGTCCAGAGATTTCAATCGGTGAGGGATGGTTATGATGGTAACAAAAGTAATCGAAATGATCAAGCAACGAAAAATCGGAATCGTGCAATTAACGAATATATGTCTGGAAAACATTCGTAAAAATCAAGATTTCAACGCTTTCATAACCTGCATGGAAGAACAAGCAGTTAAAGAGGCGAAACAGAAAGAAAAAATCGCGAAAGACGTTGATTTTGAAAAACGGCCGCTTTTTGGCATACCGATAGCCGTGAAAGACTTGATCGATGTAGAAGGTGTTCCAACGACGGCTGGAAGCCAGTTTTTCAAGCAAAAGATAGCACAGAAGGATGCGTTTGTGATTAAGCTTCTCAGAAGAGCTGGAGCAATAATAATCGGAAAAACCAATTTACACGAGATAGCCTTAGGGGTTACCAACAACAACCCATATTTTGGAGCTTGCAAAAATCCTTACGATAAGTCGAAGATCTCAGGTGGGTCATCCGGAGGATCTGCGGTAGCCGTTGCAAAACAAATGGCTCTTGCGGCACTCGGTACAGACACTGGTGGATCGATAAGGATACCTGCTGCGCTGTGTGGTGTAGTTGGATTGAAACCAACTTATGGCGCTGTAAGCACTGGTGGGATAGTTCCCTTGGCATGGCATCTTGATCATGTCGGACCAATCACATTATCGGTTGAAGATGCTCGTTTGATTTTCAGAGTGATCTGCAAGACGGATAAAGACAGCCCTTACTCGGCAAGGAGAACTGTTCGCAAGCGTAAGTGGGACCTATCGAACCTACGTTTGGTAATCGTTGCTGGAGAGTATGTTGAGAGAGCCGATGAAAGAATTCTTAGTCTTGTTAGAGATCTTGCGAGATCTCTTGAAAAGATAGGATTCACGGTTACGGAAAAGCAGATGAACTGGTTAAAAGATCTTGCCGCCGCGAATGGTTTGATGACTCAAGTCGAGGCTGCAGCGTTTCACAGACAAAGACTCATGCAAAATCCGGAGATGTTCGGTTCGGATGTAAGAGAAAGACTTATGCAAGGTTTGAACACCAGCGGTGTTGAGTATGCTTTAGCCAGAAAGACGCAAACCGAAGCCAAACACATGTTCAGAGATTTCTTCAAAAACTTTGACTTAATACTTCTTCCGACGATCCCGATCACGGCCCCGACAATTGAGGGTGAGGATGCCATTGCGATGGCCAAAAGATTGACTCGATTCACAGCTCCATTCAACATTACGGGCTTACCAGCGTTGACGGTACCTATCGGTTTTGTAGACGGATTGCCTGTTGGTGCACAGCTGGTTGCAAACTATTTTGAGGAAGAGCTGCTTTTCCTAGTTGGACAAGCAGTTGAAAATCTTGTAGGTTGGCAACGCGTGTGAGGATTTAGAAAGCTGTAACGAGCAGACTCAAGTTTCCAACCAATGTGCTGGTGTAAAATCGTTGACAGGAGGTGAGAGAATGAAAAAAACGGTAGGTGTTTTGCTGCTGATCTTTTTGTGTATATCCACTGTTATGGCGCAAGAGGTTACACTCAGGATTATCCAGGTTTTCACAAGTCCTCTGAGAACAAAAGTGCTTGAGCAAATCATTGAGAAATTCGAACAGCAGAATCCGGGTGTGAAGGTTGAGCTCATTTCACCGCCTTACGAAACAGCTTATCAAAAGATCTACCTGATGGTCAGCGCCGAAGAGCCTCTGGATATCGTCGAGGTTGGAGATTGGTCTTTGAGCGCTCTGGCAAGCATGGGCAAGTTACTTTCTCTTGAGCCTTACTTGGCTAAATCCGAATTGACAAAACACTTCGTTGAAGGTGTTTTGGAGAGTGCCAGAATTTACAAGAATACCGCTTATCTTCTCCCAAACGCGATATACGTGAAAACTCTTTTCTACAGGCCAGATGTGATCTCAAAGTACGGAATAACTGAGCCTGCGAAAACAATGGACGAACTTCTGCAACACTGCGGGATTCTGACTAAACCAGACAAAAATCAATATGGATTTGACTTCAGAGGGAAAGGATATCCAACGGCGTTCATCGATTTGGTGATGACCTCCTTCTTTGACGATATAGACCCAAACTGCATGTATCTTAAGAAAGACGGAAAGCTCATTTTCGAAGACAAAAGAGCTTTAGAAGCCTTGAATTTCTACGTCGAACTTTACAAGACAGCGCCAAAAGATTCCATCAACTGGGGATTTGACGAACAGGTGAATTCGTTCGTATCTGGAATTACTCCTTATCTTTTCCAAGATCCAGACACAGTCGGGTTGCTAAACGAGCTTCTAACCGACGGGACATACAAGACTGCTCCGTTGCCAATCGGCAAGGGCGGAAAGGCCTACCCAACGATCGGCTTTGCCGGATGGGGTATAACCAGCTACTCTAAAAACAAGGAACTTGCGTGGAAGTTCATAGAGTTTTTCAATGCTCCGGAGAACAACGCATTTTGGTGCAAGGAATATGGAGCCTTACCTGTTGACAAAAGAGTTTACGAGTTAGATCCGTATTTCCGGAGCGAAAAGTTTGCTGGATGGACTGCTATGTTCAACAATCCAGACAAGTATCAGTTCACCAAATATCCTCTGGACAACGAAGCTTGGAGTGAATGGAATGAGTTGCACGAAACAACCATGCAGCAGGTGCTTCTTGGAAAGTTGAAACCAGAGGCTGCGCTGAAAACGTGGGCTGATTTTTGGAAAAAGGCGGGACTTGGTAAGCAGTAATGAAAGCTAGGAACCTGTCGTATTCTTTAATGCTAGCTCCCACGCTTTTACTGGTTGGTTTTTTAAACCTTTATCCCCTCGTACGTGGGGGGATGATTTCTTTTCAACGGTTGAAAGTTTTCACGTTGAACAACCCTCGATTCGTAGGCTTTCAAAACTACAAGGCAGTGCTTGGTGACTCGAGATTTGTTGCCTACGTTCTCAACACAATCGCCTGGATTAGTTTTTCAGTTCTTTTTCAATTTGTGCTCGGTTTGATACTCGCCCTGCTTTTGAACAGACCGTTTGCTGGGCGAAATGCGTACATGGGACTTGTATTTTATCCTTGGTCATTGTCTGGATTCGTGATTGGGCTGCTTTGGTCGTGGTTGTTAAACGGTCAGTTTGGAGTGATCAACGATCTGTTGCTTAAGCTTAACATCATCAATTCGCCGTTGAGTTTCCTGTCCGACCAGAGGTTAGCAATGTTCTCTGTTATATTAGTGAACGTTTGGTACGGGATACCATTTTTCGCTATAATGTTGCTTGCCGCGTTGCAGTCAATTCCGCAGGAATTATACGAGGCTGCGGCAATAGACGGTGCCGGGCTGTGGTCCCAATTTTGGAAGGTTACCATGCCATCTTTGAGGCCGACAATAGTTAACACAGTACTGCTCAGGATAATCTGGATTATGAATTTTCCGGACGTTATTTATGGAATGACTCGGGGAGGTCCTGCTGGCGTTACAACGACACTGTCGGTGCATATGATAAACATAGTTTATTATCAGAACAACTTCGGGAGAGCCGCGGCACTCGGTGTCGTCATAACTCTAATACTCCTTTCTTTTACCGTATTCTATTTAGCCCTGTTCGGAAGGGATGAATAATGCTGAGCAAGAAGAAAAGAACAACTTTTTCAATACTTCGAATGATAGGATTGCTGGTGTTCTTAATCTTCGCAACCTTTCCTCTTGCGTGGATCGTCCTCACATCGCTGAAGGAACCAACCGAGGTTTACACTTTCCCTGTCAGGTACTTACCTTCGAAGATCTCCTTCGATGCATACAAATACCTTTTCAGCTTTGCCAGATTTCACATATACTTTAAAAACAGCTTGATAGTATCTCTTTTATCCGCTGCTATTGCAACAATTTGTTCTTTGCTCAGTGGGTACGTGCTCTCAAGATTCACGTTCAAAGCGAAACATTTGATACTTGTCACACTCTTCTTTGTCCAAATGGTGCCCTTCTATGTACTCATGATTCCGCTTTTCACCATGTTTTCTCAGTTGAAGCTCACCAACACCGTAACGGGCATCATGTTGATATACAGCGGTTATGGTGCGGCCTTTGGTGCGATAATGGCGCGGGCGTTTTTCAGCGCCATACCGAGAGAACTCGAGGAAGCTGCCTGGCTGGATGGTTGCACAAGAATCGAAGCGTTGGTGAAGGTGATCTTGCCGGTGTTCTTACCGAGCATAAGTGCAATTTTTGCGTTTTGCTTTGTAAACAGCTGGAATGAAGTCTTCACGGCTGTTCTGTTCATCCACAGCGACCATAAGATGACCGTTCCAGTAGCGCTCTACTCTTTTGTCTCAAAGGCTGGGATTCAATGGAATGTGATGGCAGCTGGTGTAACAGTCGCCGTGATTCCAAACATAATTGTGTTTGGCTTGGCACAGAGGCACATCGTTCGAGGACTTACTCAGGGAGCTTTGAAAGGTTAGTCTAAAACAAAAGAACACTCCCTGGTGTGACGGCAAAGTTTTTAACAGCCAATTGGAACAGAAGCTGATTATAGTTCAGGATGTTCGGTGGTTCAGCTGGCAGTGGTTGTGGTATAATGTACTTATACTTGATGAGCTGTTCCCACCTACGTATAAACTGATCCTGCTGTTTCGCAGCCTATTCGTCACCAGTCTTCCCAACCTTCAGGTATGTTGAAGCTCGGCTGAAGCTCAGAAGGTTGTTAATCAGAGGGCACGGCTTGAGGGGGATAGGAGGTGGAAAAATGAAAGGATTCCGTGGTGCACTGGTTGCGATTCTTTTGATTTTTTGTTTGGCGATTGGACTCGGCAGTACCACTCAATCAACTGCTCCTTGGCCCATGTTCAGGCAAAATCCTCAACACACAGGAAGAAGCCCTTACCTGGGTGCACAAACTCCAACGTTGAAATGGAGCCTCGACATTGGTGCATCGACGCAGTCATCCGCAGTGGTATCGAGCGGAACAATCTACGTGGCATCAGGAGATGGAAAGGTTTATGCCATAGATCCAGATGGAACTTTGAAGTGGAGTTATCAAACTGGTAGCAGGATACAGTCATCTCCAGCCGTTGGAATGGATGGAACCATCTACGTGGGATCGTACGACGGAAAAATATATGCCATAAATCCAGATGGAACTTTGAAGTGGAGTTTTCAAACAGCCAACGTGGTGGACTCACCTCCAACGATAAGCCCGGACGGAACAATTTACGTGGGCTCATGGGATAAAAGTATATATGCTATAAACCCGAGTGGAACGCTGAGATGGAGCTATAGAACCGGTGATGCGATATGGTCATCATCTCCAGCGATAGCTCCAGATGGAACAGTCTATGTAGGATCGGATAATGGAAGAATATATGCCTTACGTCCCGATGGAGCGTTGAAGTGGTCTTACAAAACAGACAAGGGAATCTGGTCATCACCGGCGATAGGTTCAGATGGAACAATCTATGTAGGGTCAAGAGACGGAAAGATTTATGCTATACACCCTGATGGAACTTTGAAATGGAGTTATTCCACTGGCGGTTGGGTGTGCTCATCCCCGGCTATAGGGATAGATGGGACTATCTACGTAGGGTCAAGAGACAAAAATCTCTATGCGTTGAATCCAAATGGGACACTGAAGTGGAAGTATCAAACAGGTGACTACGTGGATTCATCACCAGCCATAGGGGCGGATGGAACAATCTACGTAGGATCCAGAGACGATAAACTGTATGCTCTGAACCCTGATGGAACTTTGAAATGGATGTATGAAACTTATGGTGATGTGGCATCATCACCAGCTGTTGGAGCGGATGGAACGATTTACTTTTGCTCAGGAGACAAAAGGATATACGCGATCAGGGAAAAATGAGACCTACAGTCGAACAAGGAAAAAAGCAACCGAAAACATACTGAACATTTCCAGTCGAAGGTCAGCCCAACATTTCCCTGACCTCATCGACGAGCTTCTTATCAGCTGAGGCAAGCAGTTCATGCCAAAGTTCCGGGTTTTTGATCAGCAACATAGATATGGCTTTTACAATGTCTTGCTTCACCGAAATCGAGAAATCTTCCATCTTGAAGGCTTTGATCAAGCAATTCAGGGACCTGCTGTTCGGTATGTTCGCAAGTACCATAATCGCTTGCTCAGCCAGATCAAGTCGATATTCGTCTTCAAGTATAAAGTACTCGACGATGTCTATGACCTTATCACCATCGCCGAGCTTTGCAAGGGCTTCGTAGATCACAAGATGTGCTCTTTCATCGTCGTACTTTTGTAGCAAACTGTACAGATCTTTCTTGATGCCGTGCTCGTTCAAATCGGCGAGTATGTCGACCAAATAAAGTGTAACCACGTCATTTTTTTCCCCTTTATGAATCCTTTCTTTGAACTTCTCCAGCAACAAAGGTTTCGCCTGGTCGCCGAATCGATATATTGCTTGCAAGGCAATGTCCCTGACCTCTTCGTTTTCATCGTTGAGAAGGTTCAGCAAGGATGGAATAGCACTGACACCCTTTTCAACTACAATCTTGTCAATTAAGGCTCTGTATCTTTCTACGTCCATCTCATTACACCACCTTTTTCGACGAGAAGTTTTGTCGAAAAATATTCCGCAAACTCAGGATCATGAGTCACAAACCCAATCACCTTGTTGAGTCTTTCCAATCCTTTGAGAACAGATGCCAACTTGGATTTGTTCTCAGAATCAAGCGACGAAAAACCTTCGTCGACGAAGAATGCTTCCATTTCCCCTATTGTAGCCTCAGCCATCGCTATTGCAAGTGCAAGTGAAACAACCGTTTTTTCGCCTCCCGACAAACCATTGGCATCTCTTTTCGAACCAAAGTCGTAGATTAAAAAGCCGTTTGGTCCTATACCGAGCTGAAATCTCCCCTCCGTAATTGAGTTCAAATGATGATTCGCAACAGTTAAAATACTCTCTAAGGCAATTTTTGCAACATAAGCTTGAAACTCCTTTGCCCCAAATGTGGATTTCACAAGACTGTAAACTTCATATTTTCTGTGTATTTCTTCAAATTCTACCTCGAGCCTTGTTCTCTCCTTCTCAAGTTTCTCAATCATTTCCAGAGTGTGCTGAATTACGGCTTTTTCATTGATCAATCGATCTCTTTGATTACGAATTTGTTGGATTTTCTCCCTCGTTTCTGCGATTTTTGCCGAACACTCCTCTTGACTCAAAGTCACCTGAGTCATCAACATCCCTTTTTTATGTTCGCAATCTGCCAACCTAATTTGAAGATCCCTGAGCTGATCGACTGCGTTTTCCACGGTCATCAGCCTGAGTTTTTGAAAGTCCTCAAAAGTCAAACCACTTTGGTCAAGAAGTTTGTAAAACGATTTCTCACTTTCTCCGGCTCGTTCTTCAATGGATTTCAACCTTTGCAGCGTCACAGTTAACTCAGTCTGAAGCTCTCGCAAGCTTTCCTCCAAGTTCTTTCGCAGCTCAGAGAAGCCTGATAATTGTCTTTCGATGTTCGTTTTTTCGGTTAGAACCATCTCAAGTTGCTTGGACAGTTTGTCAATATCGTAGACTAACTGCGGATAATAGCCCGCTTTCTCAAGTTCAGCTCTGAGGCATGACGCTCGTTCCTGCCTTTCCTGAAGCTCCCGTTTCAGTTTTTCAGCATCGCCTACAATCTCTTGGTGCTGTGATCTAAGTGATTGCAGTTCAGATTCGATGTTGATCATCTTGTTTTTCAGCAACTCGCCTTCCGTTACCTTCTTTTCGTAAATACCGAGTTCTATCTCCCCAGCGACTAATGGATGCTCTTTGTACTCGTTGCCACAAACTGGGCATATGTCACCCTCTGACAAGTGCTGAGCTATCATGGATGCCATCTTGAGGATGGCAATTTTGTTCATCGAATTGATCTCAACCGTCAACGCTTCAAGTGTTTCGCTGGTTTTCGTTAACTCAAGGTTCTTGTGCTTGATTTGCTGTTCCAACCTCAAAATCTTCCTTTCGAGTTCTCCAAGATATTCTTTCAGCTTCGCAGACTCCGATTCCACCTGCAATAGATTTTGAACAAGCGATTCTGAACTCTGTCTGATCATCTGAAGCTTATCCAACATCTTGCGCAAGCCATCATATTTTTGTTCTACGTCGCATTTCTGCATAAGCAGTTTTTCCATTTGTTGCCCTATTTCTTGAAGTTTGACTTCTGTTCTGTTCATCTTGTCCTGAATCTTTTTGCCTTCCTGAGAGGCTTGATCAAACAATTCCAATTCGGCTTTGTATTTTAAATAAGCCGGCTCTAATTGTTTTGCCATAGAAATCTTTCGATCTAGTTCCGCTTTTTCTTTCAGCTGTTTTTCACGGTTTCTAAGTACGGTGATTTCCGCATCTAGCCTTTCAATCTCAATCCAGAGTTCTTTTGCCTTCTTAAGTGTTTCGTATTCAGATTCCAGTTTGGACAGAAGTTCATCAAGCTCACGTGTTCTTTTTTCGAGCTCAACCATCCTATCGATTGATGCCCTGGTCTTTAGTTCTTCAAGCTGTTTACGAACCATGAGTAACCCAGATTGTCTTACTTCGTGAGCGGTTTTTACGTCCTGAAATCTTTGTGCAATCACTTCCAAAACGGTTTTGATCGTTCTTTTTGGGAAAACTACATCAAAGATGACCTCTTCAATCTTAGTCCAAGTCGCGGTGAGGAGCTCAGCTGCCATTCCCTGCGGTAAGAAAAAGGTGCTTGTGAAACTCTCAAGAGAGGCTCCAATGATTTCCTGGATCATCGCATCAACACTGCTACGTTGTGTGGCAATTGTTCTGTCGTTTTCCATCAATTTTGCTTGGTGAGTAGATTTGTCGTTCCCTTCGCTTATTCTTCTTAGAACCTGGTATTTCTTTCCGTTCTTCAGAAATGTAAACGAGACCTGGCAATACCTACTTCCGTCTCTAACATAATTTCTTGGGCTTTGTCTTCCGTAACGAATACCCGAGCCGTAAAGTGCGAAAACCATTGCCTCGAGTAAGGAGGATTTGCCCGCACCATTTTGACCCACAATCAAGAAGACTCCTTGTCTGAAATCAACTTTTGCGTGCTTGATACCCAGGAAGTTCTCTATTTCGATACTAAGAGGCCTCACGACTGCGCACCTCTTTCAGTATTTCTTCAACAACCGATACCATTTCTTTTTCGAAGCCTTCGAAACGTCCTTTAATGAATTCTCTGTACATATCCAGCAAGTCAAGTTTCTTGAACTCCGTCAAAGGATTTAGAGAATCAACTTCGTTTTTAAAGACTACCTTCCGCACACATTCGAAGTTCTCCAAGAAATATCTCCTGATCTCGATGGATTCAGGAGCGTCAAAGACAACTCGTGCATAACCATCAAAGCTCCGAAGTTCTGAGGTGAGCTGATCTATGCTTTGACCAGAGTAATCAGGCATGTAAAAGGTTTTCAAGGTTCGATAAGGCGATCTCAGTTTTGTTATCTGCGTTCCGAAATCGTTGAACTCCACAAGCAAAGCCCCTTTGGTTTCTCCTTCCTCACCAAAGTCAAGCATGATTGGTGATCCAGCATAACACACCGTTGGGTTTTCAGAGATATGACTTTGATTATGTATATGACCTAAAGCCACATAATCCAAACCAGTGGGTATGGTACTTGTTTTGATCTGAACTTCAACATGGTTTTCTCTCTCCGATTCAACACTTCCTTCCACCATGAGATGAGCAGCCAGGATATTGAGCTTCCAGGGATTGAGGTTTCTTCTGATCTCCTCAAATGCTTCATCTATGACATCCTGAACCCTGGAAAGATTGTCTTGATACTCCAAGAGCCTTTGAGTATCAACGTAAGGGATCGCGAATAAGTTGTACTCACCCATTTCCAATGGATCAACAACAAGTTCATCGATTATGAAAAGATTCTTAACCTTCAAGCTTTTCCATGCTTTTAGACCTTGCCAATCATGGTTCCCCAAAACCAACACAGTAGGTGCTATTGAAGCAAACTGAGACAGGACTTCGGCAAGAAGGTTAAGTGCTTCTATCTTCGGTGACACTCTGTTGTGAAGCACATCACCGGTGATTAAGATCAAATCGACCTGTTTGTCCCTTGCCTGATCTACCAAAAAATACAGGGCTTGCCTAAGTTCCTGGGTTCTGTCAGTAGACTTAGAACCTACCCAGGATTCTACACCAAGATGCCAGTCGGACGTATGAAGAAGCTTCGCCATGGTATTATCCCCTCTTGAAAACGTTTTCTTCAGACGGGAAAGTTCTTGACCTAACCTCTTTGGCATAGTTTTTCACAGCTTCGAGGGCAATCTGATGAAGATTCGCATAGCGTTTTGCGAACTTTGGAAGAAATTCTGGGTTCAAACCCAGTAAATCATGCAAAACGAGAACTTGTCCGTCGCAGAAACGTCCAGAACCAATCCCTATGGTCGGAACTTTCACCGCTTCCGTTATCATTTGTGCTGTCTCTTCAACAACGAGTTCTAAAACTATGGCAAAGACTCCAGCCTTCTCAAGTGCCTTAGCTTCGTTGATCAGAAATTCGGCGCTCTTTTCGTCCTTTCCTTGAACTTTGTAACCACCAAATACGTTTATGGATTGGGGTGTCAAACCAAGATGGCCCATAACCGGTATACCACATTTCACCAATCTCTCAACTAAAGGAGCGAAGAAAGATCCTCCTTCAATTTTCACCGCATTTGCACCAGCTTCCTTCAAAAATCTGCCAGCATTGTATACAGCTTCATCTTCAGAACATTGGTACGACAAAAACGGCATATCTGCCACTATGAACGCCTCTGGGGCACCACGCCTGACTGCTTGTACGTGTCTAAGCATATCTTCCATTGTCACTGGCAATGTGTCTTTGTAACCAAGAACATTGTTGCCCACTGAATCTCCAACGAGAATTATGTCAACACCTGCCTCGTGAACGATTCTTGCAAAAGGTGCGTCGTAAGCAGTCACCATTACTATCGGTTCCTTACCCTTCATTGCCATCAGCTTTTGTATGCTCAACATTCTCTCTCCTCCCCTTCAGGTCCTTCAAGAGATCGACCATCAAGTCGTAAAGGTTTGCAAGCTTGGGAAAAACCCTGCTGAAAACTTCTCTCTCCGCCTCCACAACCTTCCAGTCACCTCTGGCAACTGGTCCGGTGAGAGACTCAAGGACTCCCAGATTGCATATGTTTTTCACCGTGTTCAACATGAGCGTTGGAATTATCTTTTCAAAACCATCAATTTGGTTCTTCTCATAAATCGACTTTGAGAGATGCGCAAGACCTACGAGAAAGTTCGAAGCCACCACAGCAGCCAGATGATAAGCTGGTTTGCTTTCTGTGGGAATAGTCACATAACAGTTTGAAATCTGTTTGGCTATTTTCTCTGCATCTGAAATTCCTCTCTGGTTCCCTTCAATGCCAAAACAACAGCTTCTTATCATCGATTCTGCAACTGAGAGATCTGCAAAAGAAAGATTTGGATGTAGAGAAGCCCTTCCCAAGTCTCTTTCATCGGCGTCGTAGAAAACCTGCGACGACTTGAAGCCACTGAAGTGTATTAACGTGCCGTTCGTAATCCTTGTTCTTATTTTATCGTAAATGTATTCAAGCATGTCGTCGGGAGTACTGAGAAAAATTATACCGCTCAGCACGTAGTCTTGGTCGTATTCAACAGGCATTCCTTGACCAAGAGCTTGACAAAAGGATTCGGCACGCTCCCGCTTACGTGAAATCACATAACCAGCGGTGTAACCCTTCTCGAGAAGTATTTTTGTTATTAAAAAAGCAACTTTGCTTGTGCCAATTACGTTTAAAACCAATTTAATCCCCCTTTTGTTACACTACAATTTTACAGCACTACCGGCGAGAAAACCCCACCCTTTTAAGGGGGTGAGAAGATAAGAAATACTCTCCAAGAAACAAAAAAGCGACGGAAGACTTTAGTTCCTGTTGTGTAGCAACTCAAAATCTATTGCAGAAGATAGAGATTCTCAACACGCATTTTTGGGCAGCAAAATGGCTCTACAACTAGCCAGTATCAAACACGGAGTGGTTAAACGTTACTGCCAACAAGTGAACGCAGTCGATGTTGAAGCAGCCCAAGTTTTCGAACAAAGAGAAATCACCATCCTTATTCCTTCAGGAACGAGGAGGTCAACCGGCATCCAAATTCTCTCGAATCTCTGATACCTGTAATTCCTTTTGATCTGATGATAGAATAAGCTTAGGTGAATCGTTTATGAAATGCAGAAAATGCCAGACTGCGGCAATTATAAACCTTCGCGAGCATAACACAGCTTACTGCTCGAATCATTTCATTCAATATTTTGAGAACCGAGTTGAAACAGCTATAAAGAAATATTCCATGTTCAGCAGAACAGACCGGTTGCTCGTAGCCGTTTCAGGCGGAAAAGATAGCACAACTCTGTGGTACGTCCTGTGGAAACTGGGCTACGACGTGACAGCCATAAATATAGATGTTGGCACAGTCAAGACTGATCTCAACAAGCTGAAGGATTTGGCCTCCTCGATGAACAGTCAGTTAATCAGCGTGGACGCAAAGGATCTGTTGGAGGGTTTAAGCGTAGTGCAAGCGGCCAAAATGGTGAAAAGGCCCGTTTGCTCTGTCTGCGGAAGTGTGAGAAGATACATAATGAACAAAACTGCATTGGAAAACGGTTTCACCGTTTTGGTAACAGGGCACAACCTTGATGACGAAGTCAGCTTCCTGTTGGGCAATCTTTTGAACTGGAACTTTGACTATTTAGGACGTCAAAAGCCGGTTTTGCCAGCAGTCGAGGAAGGATTTTCTCGGAAAGCTAAACCTTTGATTCTACTTACGGAAAAGGAAACATTCACCTATGCATTGCTGAATAAACTCCCCTTCTCGCATGAAGTGTGCGCATACTCAAAGGAGGCAAGTTCTTTGCACTACAAGCACGTTCTGAACGAAATAGAAATCAGGCACCCCGGCACAAAACTCCGCTTTTACGAAGGTTTCCAAAGAATACACCTTTTTGATCATCATGAGAACACGAAAACTCAACTGAGAAAATGCGACATATGTGGTTATCCGACGACAGCGGAAATTTGTTCTCTCTGTAGGATTAAGGAGAAACTGAGAGATGCCTTGGGAAAACAGGCGTTTTGATTTCATCTTAGTCACTCTTGTCTCAATCACAATGATCTTCGGTCTCATCACACTTTACAGCACGACATTGGACTACGGGGTAAGTTTTGTCAAAAGACAGATTAGCTGGGACGTGATCGGATTCGGCACCTTTTTTGCGGTGACTATTATGAGAGAAAGAGACGTGAAAAGGCTCTCTTGGCCACTTTACATCGTTGTCGTTTTACTGCTGATCTTAGTTCTTTTCTTTGGCACCGTTTCTGGTGGAGCACGTCGTTGGTTTTCTCTGCGTGTGGGATATTTTCAGCCCTCGGAGCTCGCAAAAGTTGCATTAATACTGTTGTCTGCTAATCTGCTCGCGAACTTTTCTAGGCGAAAATTACTGATTCTCGGATCCTTGGTTGGTCTTCTTGCAATTCTTGTCGCCATTGAACCAGATTTGGGAACAGCCGTGCTGTTGGTGTCTCTTTGGTTTGCAATGGTTATCTTCTCGAAGTGCCCAGCTCGTTTTCTCTTAGCTATTGCCTTAGTTGTAGCATTTAGCGCGATCTTTTTGTATTTCTTTGGACTCAAAGAATACCAACGGGAGAGACTTATTTCGTTCTTAGACCCAGCGAGCCATCGACAATCCGCAGCGTACAACGTTATGCAATCTGTCCACGCGATAGGCTCAGGTGGCATCATTGGCCGAGGTTACTTGAGGGCTCCAGCAACAAGGTGGAACTATGTGCCCAAGAGTCATACAGACTTCGTATTCTCCGCCATAGGGGAACAGTTTGGTTTCATTGGGAGCGCCCTTTGCATATTTTTATACCTGCTGATGTGCATGAGAATTTTACAGATGGTAAGGCTCGCGAAAGACGAATACTGGAGCCTAATCTGCCTTGGTGTGCTGTTCAACCTCGTCACACAGGTTTTTGTAAACATTGGGATGACAATGGGACTCGTTCCGGTGACAGGTATTCCACTGCCGTTTATAAGTTACGGAGGCTCATCAACGCTTTCATTCTGCATTCAGTTGGGCCTGGTGGAGAAATCATATGCGATCGGCAAAAGTGGCGTACAACTGGAGGTGAAGTGATGCCAATAAAGAAGAGAAGAGAATTTTTAACTGCCATGCTTGTGCTTCTTTTTTTCTTCGCGCTCATAGCCGGATCTTTGACCTCGCTGTTTTCGCTCATCTATTACAACAAGGTCCGTGAAAAATACGAATCTCAAATCAGATCTCTTGAAAGCAAACTGAATGCTATAAGCGAGAGACTGTCAAAGATCGAAAACTTATACGGTCGAGGGGGCGTGATAGAAAAGTTCATCAATTCGGCGAATTTCCTTGCTAACACCGCTGTTGATCTGGAGAAAATCATAGAATCAATTCACGATGATCCGACGGCAGGTTATATACAAATGTTTGTAATGGGTCAAGAAAACGTCTGGGTGACCTTTCAAAAAGGTCAGACAGTCTATTTTTCAAAGGAACTCAAACCAGGGTTGGCACCTTACAAGTTCTACTACTTCAAAGAGCCAACCATTAAGACTCAATATTCAATCGTTGTCCCTCGCGATTGTTCTATTGTGATTGGAAAACCCGGTATGGTCGTTTTCCTAGTATACGGCGTCGGGACGAAACAACACCCAACCAAAATTGTGTCATGGAAAGATGGCAGAGTGAACAACATCGAGGTCGATTTTTCGCTTTACATTCCGAAATAAGATGAGGAGCCGCTTTCGCGGCTCCTCGGGCAGCTTGGTTCCATCCAAGGGGGGATAGGGGGGTCGCTGTCCAACACAAAATGTTATCTTCCGCCTGTTAAGCGAAGATGAAACGAGTGGAACCGTCAGGCAACAGGGTTGTGTACAAAAAATCAACTTGGTAATGGAGGTGAACAGTTTTGATCAACAGAATCGTCAGAAAAATCAGATTAGCTCCAACAGTGTATGATTTTGTCATCGAAAACCCGGAAGTAGCATCAAGAGCCAAACCTGGCCAATTCATAATTGTGAGGATCTCCGACAGAGGTGAGCGAATACCGTTGACAATCGCCGACAGTTTTGAGGAAAATTTTCGAATGGTTGTAAAGGTAGTAGGGAAAAGTACGGCTGAACTCGCGATGATGAGAGAAAACGACGTGCTTGCCGACGTTGTTGGCCCCCTTGGAAATCCTTCGGAGATTGACTATTATGGAACTGTCATGTTGGTAGGTGGAGGGGTCGGAATAGCGACCCTACTTCCCATCGCAAAAGCCCTTAAAGCTAAGGGAAACAAAATTCTTGCCGTGCTTGGAGGAAGAAGCAAGGAACAAGTAATACTTGTAGATGAACTTTCGCTTTACAGCGATGAAATGTTGATAACAACAGACGATGGTTCGTTTGGCATGAAAGGCGTTGTCACAGATGGCATAGAGCTTATGCTTCAAAGACACAAAGTCGACATAGCTTGGGCTGTTGGTCCCACCGTGATGATGAAATTCTGCAGCTTGAAGGCTGCTGAGCATGGACTGAGAATAATCGTTTCTCTTAACCCTATTATGGTTGATGGGACTGGCATGTGTGGCGCTTGCAGAGTAACGGTGGACGGTAGGATAAGATTCGCCTGCGTTGATGGACCAGAGTTCGAAGGAACTAAAGTGGACTGGGACGAACTACTGAAGAGACTCCAGCAGTACCGTAAGGAGGAAGAAATATCCTTCGAAAAGTTCAAGAAAACGGTAGGTGATCTTTCGTGGCTGTGAAACCTAATCCAAGGAAAGCAGAGATGCCCGAACTGAGTCTGCAAGAAAGAATCAACAGCTTTCGTGAAGTCGCTTTGGGTTACAGCGAAGAAGAAGCAATACTCGAGGCTAAGCGATGTTTACAATGTCCAACACACCCGTGTGTCAAAGGATGCCCCGTTGGAATAGATATTCCAGGGTTCATCTCAAAGATCAAAGAGCGTAGATTTGATGAAAGTGCGAGGATCTTGAAAGAGGCTAACAACCTACCTGCAGTTTGTGGCAGGGTCTGCCCACAAGAAACTCAGTGTGAAGCAATGTGTGTTGTGGGAAAGATTCCGGGTTCGGAACCCGTGGCGATTGGGAGATTGGAAAGGTTCGTCGCGGATTGGGAAGCACAGAACCAGACCAACGAAACACTGCAAGTCGCTCCGAAAAAAGGCAAAAAGATAGCAGTAATCGGTTCTGGTCCAGCCGGTTTGACCGCAGCTGCTGATCTTGCAAAGATGGGCTATGAGGTTACGATTTTCGAGACCCTCCACAAACCAGGCGGTGTTCTGGTTTATGGAATACCCGAATTCAGGTTACCAAAGTCCATTGTTGAGAGGGAGGTAAGGTACATTGAATCCCTATCAGTTAAGATTCTGCTGAACACCCCCGTTGGAAGATCAATATCAGTTGAGGAGATCCTGCGAGATTTTGATGCTGTTTTCATTGGTGTTGGAGCTGGTACACCAAAATTCATGAACATACCTGGCACAAACTTTAACGGGGTTTACTCGGCAAACGAATTTCTCACAAGGGTGAATCTGATGAAGGCATACCTTTTCCCCGAGTACGACACACCTGTGAAAAGGGGGCAGAATGTAATCGTCGTAGGCGGTGGCAACGTTGCACTTGATTCGGCGCGCAGCGCATTAAGATTGGGAGCAAAACAAGTAACTGTTGTTTACAGACGAACGGAACAAGAAATGCCGGCAAGAAGAGAGGAATACATTCACGCAGTTCAAGAAGGCATCAAATTCAGGTGGCTGACGCAACCATTAAGGTATCTCGGAGACGAGATGGGGAACCTAGTAGGAGTAGAATGTATTTCCATGGAATTGGGAGAACCTGATGAGTCCGGCCGCAGACGTCCGATTCCAATTGAGGATAGTCGCTTTGTACTGGAGGCCGACACGGTTATCGAAGCCATCGGAACGGATGCAAACAGATTTTTGCTGAGTCAGTTTAAAGACATGAAACTGAACAAGTATGGTTACATTGTCGCGGATGAACAAACCGGTGCCACGAGTGTCAGGAAGGTCTTTGCAGGCGGAGATATCGTGACGGGCGCTGCAACCGTTATCGAAGCAATGGGCGCTGGCAAAAGAGCAGCTTATTGGATCGACAAGTTTCTCAGTGGCGAATACAACCCCTGGTGAGAACGGTGAGCTCGAAAAATTTACTTTTCCTGTTTTCAGCTTGCATAGCTTAACTTCTTATGAGAAAAAAACTTTGTCGGTAAGGTTATTAGAGCTTGGTAGGATAAACCTTCAGAATTTCCGTTGTCGTATCTGTTTAAAGTTCAAAGCAAAGTCAACTCAGGTGCCGCATAGGCACCTTTTTGTTTATGCGCATACCAGCTGTTCTGTAGGTTCCATAGCGCATCGAATGTCAGTGTCAGTTCTTTCCTTGAAAGGTGTCGATAAATCGACGATCCTCCATTAGGCTGGCACCATGTATAACAGCATAGGTCGTGATGATTTCACAGCAACGGTCCTCTCGAACACCTTATCTTTGGGTCAAAAAGCACCCAGAGCCAAAACTATGCAATCGCTTCCTCGCTTTCAGTGAGTTGTTTTTGTGTTAAGATTAGTTTTAGAAGATAATTGTGGAATGCATTCAACTCTTTCCGCCTAGAAGAACAACTGGCGAAACAAATAGGAAATCAAACAAAATGGGAAGGAGGAAGTTTACATGTGGCTCATTGTATCAGATACACACGACAACCTGGTCAAGATCAGAAAAATAGTCTTAGAAGCTAAGCAAAGGTCAGTCTCTCACGTTTTCCACTGTGGCGACATTATTTCACCTTTTGCACTCAAAGAATTTTTGACTGAAGGTTTTGATCTGCACGGTGTTTTCGGTAACAACGACGGTGAGATTCTGTTGCTGACACAGAGATCTTCTGGGAGGATCAAAAAGGGTCCGTTAGAAATCAACATCAATGGACGGAGGATCCTCCTGATGCATGAACCAATTGCTTTGGATGCTCTGCTTGAATCAAACGCATACGATTACATCTTCTACGGTCATACGCATAAAGTTGATATTCGCAGATCCTCGAAAACTATCCTGATAAACCCTGGTGATGCAAGTGGGTATATTTCTGAAAAAGCGACCGTGGTCTTCTTGGATCCAGTTAAGAACGAAATCCAATTGTACGAAATATGACGTAAAGATGAACTTTCGTTTACACTCATGAGCAAGAATTCTCGAAGCCAGTTGGAAACAAGATTTCGCTGCACTTTAGATGCCAGTGTATTCTTCTTTCGTTGAATTTTTTCAGTAGGCCGATTGTTTGTTATTTCCTACCACTGCAAGCCGTTCTTTCCTCGAAAGCTTTGTCTTTTCTATCACACATCTTTTCGTTTTAATAAAACTAAGTTGTGTTGCTCACATAGTAAGATTGTCATTTGTCATTCTCTGTGCCACTTTCTATAATGTGTCAGCAGGAGGTCGACGAATGAGAAAAGTTGTTGTAACGGGCATGGGTATCGTGTGTCCCATCGGAGTAGGTAAAAAGCAAGTATTAGAAGCCATCAAGCGATTGGAAATCGGAGTAGGGCCGATTACCAGTTTTGATGCCTCTGCTCTTCCGGTGAGGATAGCTGCAGAGGTTAAAAACCTAAATCCAGAAGAGTACATCGACAAGAAACTTGCCAGAAGAACTGATCGCTTCGTACACTTCGCCTTGATAGCTGCAAAGGAAGCTCTTCAGGAGTCGGCCATTGACCTTGCCAAGTATTCTGAAAGGACAGCAGTTCTCGTGGCATCTGGCATGGGTGGATTCATAACTCTTGACACTGAGAATAACAAGTTTATTCAGCATGGAGCTTCGAAAGTCAGCCCATTTCTGATTCCAATGCTGCTGATTAACATGGCATCTGGAATCATCGCCATTGAATACGGACTAAAGGGAGTCAATTTTGCTCCGGTGAGTGCTTGCGCCGCATCTGGTCATGCAATAGCCGTTGGTACCTTGCTAATAAGACATGGATACGCAGACGTGGCAATTGTGGGCGGTGCTGAGGCAACCATAGCTCCGCTACCAATTGCTGGATTCGCAAATATGAAAGCACTTTCAACAAGAAATGACGAGCCAAAGAAGGCTTCAAGACCATTTGACCTCGAGAGAGATGGTTTTGTCATGGGTGAGGGGGCTGGAATACTCGTACTCGAAGCCGAAGAGACTGCCAGAAAAAGAGGTGCAAACATACTTGCCGAAGTTAAGGGATTCGGTATGAACGATGATGCTTACCATATGAGTGCACCGGATCCAAACGGCGAGGGCGCAGAGAAAGCCATGAGGTTTGCTTTAGCGGATGCAAAGATTCCCCCAGAAGACGTACAATATGTGAGCTGCCATGCAACGAGCACACCTGCTGGTGATATAGCTGAAGCAAAGGCAATAGAAAGAGTTTTTGGCCAAAAAGTTTACGTCAACGCTTCAAAGACTTTGATGGGACATCTGCTTGGAGCCGCGGCAGCCGCGGAAACAGTCGTTGGAATTCTTCAGATGCAGAACGATTTTATCCACGGCATGCCAAACCTTGACACCACAGACCCCGAAATCAACATCAACGTGGTGGGGAAAGAGAATCAACCATGCAAAATAGATAACTTCGTTAAAAATTCGTTTGGTTTCGGAGGACACAACGTTTCGTTGGTAATTGGGAGGTATCAAAGTTGAATGTGGATGAAATTTTATCGGTACTTCCACACAGATTTCCTTTCATCTTGGTTGACCGTGTGCTCGAAAAGACTGACAGTCATTTGATAGCTGTGAAAAACGTATCGGCAAATGAAATCTTTTTCGTTGGTCACTTTCCGGGATATCCAATCTATCCAGGCGTACTGATTGTTGAGGGACTAGCTCAAGCTGCGGGTTTGATGCTTTTGAAACCTGGCAGCAAAGTTGTGCCGCTGTTCTTGGGCATAGAAAAAGCGAGATTCAAATCAGAGGTGAGACCAGGTGATGTTGTCAAATACGAGGTGAGCTTAAAAGAGAGCAAGTTGGGAGTTTACATCGTTGATGGTCAAGCGACCGTGGAGGATAAGGTTGTCGCCACGGCAACTTTGATATTAGGAGTGAAAAGAGAATGAAAACCAGGATCACAGAACTGCTGAAGATTGAATATCCAATACTCATGGGAGGCATGGCATGGGCTGGAACACCGAAGTTAGCAGCTGCCGTTTCTGAAGCCGGAGCACTTGGAATAATTGGCTCCGGAGCCATGGATAGAGATAAGCTTGCTGAATCTATATGCATGATACGACAGCTCACCGGCAAACCTTTTGGCGTGAACATAATACTTGTTTCGCCGTACGTCGAAGAACTCGTCGAAACTGTCATTAAAGAGCAAGTTCCGGTGGTCACCTTCGGGGCTGGAAATCCTGCCAAGTACATTCCAAAACTCAAGGAGAATGGAATCAAAGTAATACCAGTTGTTTCATCGGATTCTCTTGCAAAAATCGTGGAACGAGCTGGGGCAGATGCCGTGATTGCCGAGGGTATGGAATCCGGAGGTCACGTGGGTGACGTTACCACAATTGTACTTGTCAACAAAGTCTGCCGCTCAGTTCAAATTCCAGTGATAGCGGCTGGCGGGATCGCTGATGGTAGGGGTATGGCAGCTGCATTTGCGCTTGGAGCAGAAGGTGTACAAATGGGAACACGGTTTTTGGCAACCGTGGAGTCCGAAGTTCATGATAATTACAAAAGGCGAATTCTTGCATCATCGATAAGGGATACGGTTGTAACAGGCGCAAGACTTGGTCACCCAGCAAGAGTTTTGAAAACACCTTTTGCTAGAAAGATCTGCGAGCTTGAAGTAACCAGCCCGGAGGAAGCGGAACGGATTTTGGTTGGCAGTCTTCGCAGGGCTGTCGTTGATGGTGATATCGAGAGAGGATCTTTCATGGCAGGTCAAGTCGCCGGGTTGATCGATGAAATCTTACCCGTGAAGGAGATTATCAAAAGGGTTTGCGACGAGTGCAAATTGTCGATAACAAAAGTTTACAAGGAGGTGTGCAAATGAGGGCTTTCATCTTTCCGGGTCAGGGATCACAGTATCCTGGAATGGGCAGAGATTTTTCAGATTTCCCGAGGGCCAATTACTTCTTTGAAAGGGCAAGAGAAGTTCTGGGGATAGATATGTACCAGTTGATGAATTCCGACGAAGAAACACTCAAACTGACGGAAAATGCCCAGCCTGCTATATACCTTGCGAGTTACATCGCTTTCGATGAAATGATTAGAATGGGACACATACCAAACTTTGTCGCTGGACACAGCCTAGGTGAGTACACTGCTCTTGCGGCTGCAGATGTCTACGATTTCGAAACAGGATTGTACATAGTCAGGAAAAGAGGTGAATACATCTCCGAGGCTCTTTCACCTGGATTGGGAACAATGGCTGCGGTCATTGGCTTAACCGCGGATAGAGTTCGCGAATTGATAGGAAGTTTCGATGGAGTATGGCTTGCCAATCACAACGCGTATGACCAGGTTGTGATAAGTGGTTTGAAAGACTCAGTTCACCAGGCTTGTGAAGTTTTACGAAGGTACGCAAAAAGAGTAATTGAACTGAGAGTCAGTGGCCCATTTCATACTCCTTTGCTCGAAAAGGCCAAAGAAAAACTGGCTCAGGATCTAAAAGGAGTGAGGTTCAGAAAACCCCGTTGGCCTGTTGTGATGAACAGCTGCGCTAGGCTTGTCACTGATCCAGATGAGATAAAGAGAAATATTTTGGATCAGATAACTGGCCCTGTTCGTTGGTATGAGTCAATGATTTGCTTGACAGACCTCGGAGTTAAGGAGTTCGTAGAAGTTGGACCACAAAGGGTCCTAACCAATCTAGGGACAAGATCAAAGATAGGTGAATACTCACATTTCAGCGAAGTGTTGCAAACTGATAAGCATGTCAGTGTGATTGGTTAGAAAAAAGATAACAACCACAGTTGCTGATGAGAATTTGGGTTGCCGACGGCAACCCTTATTTTGTTTGCCAAAGGGGTATAATTGGATTTGAGGGATTAAATCTGCTTGTTCAAATCGTGGTTGACAAAAAAGATCAAGTTGTGAAACAATTCACAGACGATCTACGAAACCTACTGAGAGAAGAGATCTTGGTTTTGAATTACAAAGAGAGAACCAGCGGATCTTTGTTGAACCAACTGATGGAATCATCAACCAAGAACATCAGCAGAAAAACTCTGCTTGTAGGTGGCGTTGAGTCATTGAGAGCCGCAATGAAACTTATTTCGATGGGCTTACCAACGAACCTTTTTTTCATCCCGGATTGGTCGCTTCCGTTGGGAACGAAGAACTTAGGCCGTGTGACCCATGAAACAATGCTCTTTGATCTGTTGTTTTTCCTTAGGACCTGTTCTAAAGAGCTCAAATGTTGCATCTCGGTTCGTTTTGACAAGAAGCTTATATTCTTCGTCATGACGTCAAAACTGGTGGAACAAATTTGTCGAATAAGTCTGTCCATAGACAGCGAGGAAGTAGAACTCTTGATTAATCCAGATTTCAAGAAGTTGTCATGCCAAAAGGTCGTTAGACTGGGAATGTTTCCTTCAGTCGGTGAACTAGTTGAGGAGGATATAGAATTTTCAAAACAGTTGGCAATGGAACTCGCGCGTTACTTTGATAAAACAAAAGGCAACCACTCTTTAATCTACACCGATGGATTTCATCTCATACCAGTTGAGAAGACCATGAAATTCGTGTCAAGGGTTCTCCGAGAGTTTCATTTGAAGGCTGGGGGGACAGCATGTGAAAGGCGAACATGAGTACGTAAAATGGGCGATAAGGTGTATCGAGAATTACCTCAAGCAACATCGGCTTCTTGATCCCCTGAGGGATGGAGCTCCTGTCGATCTATTGAACAGACGTGCGGGAGCTTTTGTCAGTCTTCACCTAACTGATGGATCGCTAAGGGGTTGCATAGGGACGTACATGCCCACGAAGAGTAATCTGGCAGAGGAGATCATGCACAACGCGATTGCAGCAGCAACTGAGGATCCTCGTTTTGAACCAGTGACTGTGGACGAACTTGATGAAATAGAAGTTTCTGTGGATATATTGAGTGAACCGAAACTGATAACTGCCGAAGAATATGCGAAGCTTGATCCAAAGAAATACGGAGTGATCGTAGTTAGTGGGTTTAAGAGGGGACTTCTTCTTCCTGATCTTCCAGGAGTTGAAACCATTGAGCAACAGTTGAGAATCGTTTTAAGGAAGGCTGGAATCACACCATCTGAGAAGTTCTCCATATACACATTCACGGTGAATCGTTACCACTGAGAGGTGATTCTGTGGACAAGATGGCACTTTACTTTTCGTCAATAGACGATGAAAAGGTAAGGTGTGAACTCTGTCCTCACAACTGTGTTTTGAGCCACGATCAAGTTGGGTTCTGCTTGACAAGAAAGAATGAAAACGGTGTGCTAAAGGCACTGAATTACGGAATGGTTACCTCCATAGCACTTGATCCGATCGAGAAGAAACCACTCTACCATTTAAATCCAGGTGATCGAATTCTGTCAGTGGGGACATTTGGTTGCAACTTGAAATGCCCTTTCTGCCAGAATTGGACGATCTCCCAAGAAGTAGCCCCGGCTCGAAAAATTACCCCCGAACAGCTTGTCTCTTTGGCCTTTGCAAGAAACTCCAAAGGTATTGCGTTCACCTATAACGAACCTTTAGTGTGGTTTGAGTTTGTGCTTGACACATCCCGAATAGCTGCTAAAGAGGGACTCTACAACGTTCTTGTGACAAATGGAATGGTATCCGAGGAACCTTTGCATCTACTGTTACAATCAATCCACGCAATGAACGTTGATTTGAAGGTTTTCGACGACAAACTTTACAAAAAACTGGCAGGAGATCTAGAAACAGTCAAGACAACAATCAAACTTGCTGTTGAAAACGGAGTGCATGTCGAAGTGACAACCCTTGTCGTTCCAGGGTTCAACGACGATGAAAACTTGTTTGAAAAACAAGTACAGTGGCTTGCAAGTGTGGATAAGACTATTCCCCTACACCTGACAAGGTATTTCCCCAACTACAAATACAGCGTTCCCCCAACTCCACTTGAAAAGTTAAGTGAGTTTCGCGAGCTCGCTAAGAAATATCTCGATTTCGTATACATCGGCAATGTGTGGGAAGAAGGCTTTGAAGATACAGTTTGTCCTTCCTGTGGTACATTGTTGGTAGAAAGGAAGGGTTATACTGTAAGAGTCATAGCACTTGACAAGGAAGGTAGGTGTATTAAGTGCGGAAAAAAGGTGGTAAGAATCATCTGAGCGTGGATCGCACCATTTTCTGGATCGCCATCTTGATTCTGGCATTTATAGGTGTCATACTAATCAAAGTCTTCGCAGGTTCGCCTAAGACCTTTTATTATGAATATACGGGACTCACGATGGGAACTTATTGTAGGATAGTGGTTTCGTCACCAAACACGAATTCAAAGCAGTTGGCGGAAATATTGTTTAAAGAACTTGAAAGAATATACCACAAATACAATGTAAAAGATCCCAACAGTTTTATCAATCAGCTAAATTCGTCGCAAGGCTGGGTAGATCTTGACGAGGAGACCTTCGTACTCATCGATTCGGCTCTGAAATTCGCCAATCTGACCAACGGGGCCTTTGATCCCGCCTTGGGGAATCTGATCTCGCTGTGGGGTTTTGACAAACTGGATGAGAAGTTGCCGAATGATGTACCATCCAGTGACGCTATACAGACAGCCCTTATGAAAAGCGGATACAAAAATGTCGAATTAGATCGCAGAACAAGGCGCGTTAGACTCAGCAACAATGTTCGCATAGATCTGGGTGGGATCGCCAAAGGTTATGCTCTCGACAGAGCTTATCAGATAGCCAAAGAGATTGATCCAGACTGCACAGGATTTGTGGAGGTTGGTGGGGATATACGGATATTAGGTCCTAAGTTTGGATCTCGACCCTGGGTGATCGGTGTTAGAGACCCGAGAAAAGCGTCGAGCGAAATAACTTATCTGTATCTGAAAACTGGCGCAGTCGCAACTTCTGGGGATTACGAGAGATTCTTTTTGCACAACAACGAAAGATATCACCATATATTGGACCCAAGCACAGGTTATCCCGCAAAAGGTGCCATCTCTGTTACTGTTGTTTCGGAGAACGCCATAACTGCCGACGCGCTATCCACAGCCGGTTTTGTGTCAGCAAAAGATTGGGAATACGTGGTGCAGGAATATCCAAAACTCGGCGGGACTGTGTTGATGGTTCTAAACGATGGGACTGTTAAAAAGTCGCCAACAATGAAGATCTATGAGAGAAAACAATAGGAAACTTACCAGTCGCTTTGATCTTTTTTTACTGGTTGGCATAACGGCGGTTTTTGTTCTGCTGGTTTCTCTTAGCAACAAGACCTCTATAACCTCAGTTGAAGTGCTCAGAGATAATCAAACGATCATGCGAATCGACCAACCAGGTGCTTACCCAATCGTGGATGGTGATAAACTGATTATGGAAGTTGTTTTCGACAGCGACGGAGTTTTCATAAGAAGGGCATCTTGTCCAGATAAGATCTGTGAAAAAATGGGAAGAGTCAGAGCAGGGGGAATCATCGTTTGTGTCCCAAACAAGGTGATTGTCAAGGTCAACGGTAAAACCGATAGGGTGGATACAATGACATGGTGAGCGTCAGAAGAATAGCACTTTCTTCGATGTTGATAGCAATTGGTGGAACAATGTACCTTTTCGAAAGTTTTGTACCTTTTCCGGTTGCCTTTGGTAAGTGGGGTTTTTCAAACTTTGTTGTTTTGTTGTCGGCATTTGCGCTCGATCTTCGCGCGACCATTCTGATTGCCGCAGGAAAAAGCTTGGCTGGAAACCTGATTACGGGTCATTTATTTGATCCGGTGTTTTTTATGAGCCTTCTCGGTTCAGTTTCGTCAGGCTTCGTTCAATTTGTATGCAGCAGGATCCGCTTCCTGAGCTTATTCGCAGTCAGTTTGATTGGAAGCATGGTTAACAACTCAGTCCAGGCTTTGGTTGGTTCAATGATGGTCGGTTCTCCTCTCTTTCTTACCCTACTACCTTATATGTTGGTTCTTGGCATTCCCGGGGCTTTTATCAACGCCTTAGTGGTCAAGGTGGTGAAAGAGTATGTTACCGAGGATAATACTGGCATCAACTTCTCCGAGGCGCCTACGGATAATGAAAATGCTGTACGACGAGTTTCAAGCAATCGATCCGGGAATTCAAGAGACCTTTGAACTTACAGCTGAGGAAACTGTGAGAAAACTTTCGCTGAAAAAAGCACTGGTCGTTTTCGAAAAGAACCCAGACGCCGTAGTAGTCGGTGCCGACACAATTGTGGAAATCGACGGTGAAATAGTTGGCAAACCTGCCAGTGCCCAAGAAGCCGGAGCACAACTCTTGAAAATGAGTGGCCGGTGGCATACAGTACATACTGCTGTTGCCGTTGTGAGCCCTCATGAAATTTGGCAGAAGCACTGTGCTGCAAGGGTAAAGTTCAGAAAAGTTAGCGAAGATTTTTTGACATTTTATGCTCAAAAGTTCTCCCAAGGAAAGGCTGGTTCATACGGAATTCAGGACCTTGGTTCGGTTCTTGTGGAAAGTATCGTCGGAGATCCATATGTTGTTATAGGGTTGCCGATTGGAGAGTTGTGGAAGTATCTAAGCTCGAAAGGCTGGTGGAACTTTGAAACCGCGGGAAAGAATGATGAAGGTTGGTTCTGAATCTTTGTCTGAACAAGAATTACTGGCGATAATCTTGAGAACCGGGATTCGCAATCAAGATGTGATGCAGCTTGCAAGGAGTCTGCTGGAAACATTTGGGGGGTCTTTGAGAACACTTGTGAATGCCTCGTTAGAGGAGATTGCATCAATCAAAGGAATTGGTATCGCAAAGGCAACCTCGGTGAAAGCTTCATTGGAACTCGGAAAACGCCTGTACAACGAATTAACCAAGACCAAGGTATTTTTCAACAACCCAGAATCAATATATCAATACTGCCATGAGATGCGTTTCTACGAAAAAGAGGTTTTGCGGGTAATATGTCTAGATGGTAAACTCAATATGATTTTTCACAAGGATATTACACACGGAACAAACAGTCAGACGATTTTTCATCCGCGGGAAATATTCAGAATAGCAATAAGGGCTAACTCTAACTTCGTAATACTGGTGCACAACCATCCAACAGGTGATCCGACACCGAGTTCAGAGGATAGAATTTCAACCGAGAAGATCTCAGCGGCAGGTGAACTTGTAGGTATACCGCTTCTTGACCACATCATAATAGGCAGTGAAAGCTTCTTCAGTTTCAGGGCAAGTGGATTACTTTCGCCCGTCAAAAACCAGAATAAAAAACGATAAGACAACGCGTAGACTTACCGTCGCGTAAAAAGCACACCGCTGATTCAAGTAAGCGTTGTGGTAGAATCTCTCTGACGAAACGTCGTGATTAATTTTCGGCTTGATCAACAAGTATGATACACACTGAGAATTGTATTATTTTGTCGGGAGGGTTGACCTTGATCACAAGAGAAGAAGCGTACGAGATTTTGCAGGAACACTTGAAAACCAGGAACCTGTTAAAACACAGTTTAGCTGTTGAAGCTGTGATGAAAGCTCTTGCACGAAGATTAAACGAGGACGAGAAAGTCTGGGGTTTAGCGGGTCTTCTTCATGACTTGGATTACGATTACACCAAAGATAAACCAGATCAACATGGATTCAAGACAGTTGAGATACTAAGACGGTACGATGTTCCTGAAATAGTTTTGAACGCTATTTTGGCTCACTGCGAGAAAAAGAGCAGAGTTGAAAAAATAGAAAAAGCAATATACGCAGCAGATCCAGTTACTGGTCTTATAACCGCAGGGGCACTGATAACCCCGCAGAAATCTCTCTCGGTAATTGATACAGATTTTTTAGTGAGAAGGTTCAAAGAGAAAGGTTTTGCAAAAGGAGCGGATAGAGACCAGATAAAAAGCTGTGAAGAGCTGAGCTTACCACTAGAAGAATTCCTCGAGCTGTCTCTAAGCGCCATGAAACAAATAAGTGATTGCCTTGGACTTTGAGGTGGTTATATGAACATTGAGCATTTGATCAAAGAAAAGATAGATGCTTTCAAGCGTGAATACAGATTAGAGTTAAGATTCTTAGGAACAATTTCAAGAGACGATCTGAAAGGAAGAATTGAACACACACTCTTGAAACCAATCGCCTCGCCGCAGGAAGTTGAACGATTATGTGATGAAGCTCTTAGTTATGGATTTTTTGGGGTCTGTGTAAATCCGTGTTATGCCAAGTTAGCAGTCCGAAGGTTACGCGGAAGCGGTGTCAGTGTCGTCAGCGTGGTTGGATTTCCGTTGGGGGCTACCACGCCAACCACCAAAGCAAAAGAAGCCAAAGAACTCGTTGAGACAGGGGTTGACGAGATAGACATGGTATTGAATATCGGTATGCTAAAATATCAAGAGTGGAACTACATCCACGATGAAATTGCAGAGGTTGTGAATGCGTCCTACCCTCGTCCAGTGAAAGTGATAATAGAAACTTGTTATCTCTCAACTGAGGAAAAAATTGCAGCTTGCGTTCTGAGCGAACTTGCCAGAGCTTCATTTGTGAAAACATCCACTGGTTTTGGGAGTTCCGGTGCCACTGTTGAAGATGTTCATCTCATGAAGTGGTGTGTCCCAAATCTCCGAGTTAAAGCCTCAGGCGGAATTAGAAGCTTTGAACAAGCTTGTCAGTTGGTGCTTGCAGGTGCCGACAGAATTGGAACAAGTTCAGGTGTGCAATTGATATCAGGGGGGAGAGAAACATGAGTTCAGAAAAGTTGTCGATGAGAGAGTTCGTCGAAAGAGTCTCCGACAAAAATCCGACACCAGGTGGCGGCGCGGTAAGTGCGCTGGTGTGCGCCTTAGCCGCTGCGTTAAGTGAAATGGTCGCGAATTTGACCCTTGGTAGAAACGATTATTCCGACTGGCATGCAGAGATGGAAAGAGTGCTTGAGAATATGAAGGAAATTCGGTTCCGAATGATGGAATACATTGACCTGGACATCAAGGCATTTGATCGAGTTATCACAGCTTACAAACTTCCAAAGGAAACAGACGAACAGAAAGAGCAGAGAAAAAAAGCTATTCAGGAGGCTCTAAAAGAAGCATCAAGGGTTCCGTACGAAGTGTGTCGGAGCGCGAGGGAAATTTTGAGATTTGCAGAAGTGGTCGCAAGTTGGGGAAACGTAAACGCCATATCAGATGCGGTCAGTTCTGCAGAATTGGCATACGGAGCCTTTCAAGCGGCAAAAGCCAATGTGTTGATCAATTTGAATTCAATTAGGGACGAACACTTTGTTGAATATATGAAACACGAGCTTCGAACCTTATCTGGGGAAGCTGAAGGAGCGCTGAGAACAATTAGGGAGGCAGCGAAGCAACGTGGAAAACTCGACGTTTGAAGTTTTAAAGGAATGTGGAAACGCTAGGCTGGGTAGGCTGAAAACAGCACACGGAGTCTACGAAACTCCCATTTTCATGCCTGTGGGAACGAATGCAAATGTGAAGCTGATGAGTTCTGAGGACTTACAGGAGATAGGCGTTGGTATACTTCTAGGGAATTCGTACCATCTAGCAGTACGTCCCGGCTTGGAAGTCATACGAGCGCACGGAGGCTTACACGAGTTTATGGGGTGGCATGGCTCGATACTAACAGACAGTGGTGGATTTCAAGTCTTCAGCCTCCGAAAGTTAATCAAGATCAGCGATGAAGGTGTACTTATCACATCACCCATCGATGGGTCAAAGATTTTCCTTACTCCAGCATACTCGATGACGATTCAAAAAACGTTGAATTCCGATATAGCAATGGTCTTAGATCACTGTCCATCGCCAACGGACGATTACGAAGAAGCTCTTGTGGCGACAAGAAGAACCCACAAATGGGCTCTTGAATGTCTCATGGAAGGTGTCAACGATCATCAACTGCTTTTTGCGATCGTACAAGGTGGCATGTTTGAAGATCTGCGGTTGGAAAGCTCGAAGAGCTTGTCACAATATCCATTCGACGGCTTTGCTATCGGTGGATTGAGCTTAGGTGAGGAACCAGAAAGAACGCTTCACCTTTCAAAGATTAGTATCTCATACTTGCCACGGCAAAAACCAAGGTACTTCATGGGTGGGGGATCTCCAGCACTCATAGTGAAACTGGTTGAACTCGGGGTTGATATGTTCGACAGCGTCTTTCCAACCAGATTAGCAAGACACGGCACAGCTTTGACCTGGGAAGGCAGGTTGAACGTCAAGGCGGGAAGGTATAAGAGTGACAAAAATCCACTTGACACAAACTGCCAATGCAAGGTATGCAGTACATACAGCAGATCTTACATACACCATCTGATCGATCGTGGAGAAACGCTTGGTGGAATACTGATCACGTATCACAATTTGTACTTCATGATGAGATTCATGGAGCAATTGCGAAGGTCGATTTTTGATGGTAGCTTCAACTTCTTCAAGGAGGAGGTGCTGAGTGTGTATGAGCTTGAAAAAAATTCTGGTTATCACGGTAACCATGTTAGTGGTGTTTACGAGCGGTCTAAAAGCTGATATCTTCAATTTCTCAGAAAGTGGTCTGTATTCAAGTGCAGTGGGACCATGGGCATTCAGGACGAATCCTGCTGGCATCATCGAGAACGAGTTGCGCAGGGTATTGCTTGGGGGAACTTTCAGACTAGGGGAAGGAGCTCAAGCCAAAAGCTTTTCATTTGCCCTGGTGCAACCACCTCAGGATTCACTGGCGGGCGTAATAAGCTTGTCAGCTGACTTTACTGATTTCAACGTTGAAAGGTTGTCAGTTCTCTACGTCGTTGCTGGTCAGGTTGGAACAACAAATCTTGGAGGAGGAATTGGACTTGACAGAATCGTTGAAAACGGTACTGAGAGTTATTCTGTTTTTGTGGATCTTGGAGCCCAGGGGAAGTTTGTCGAAGATGGCTATCTTGGTTACAGTATCGCCATGAAGAAACTACAGCTTTGGTCATCCCAATCTCCGGAGCTTAAGATTCTCAGTGTAGGCGGGGGTTTAAAACTTGATTTTGAACAAATGGTTTTCGCTTTTGACATTACCTATTTCAACGAAGAATTGTGGAATTTAGCCCCATCCGCACAGCTTAACGTCAAACCTGTTAGCTTGTACGTAACTGTGCCGTTTTTGTACAAATCCTTGACAGAATCAAGTGTTTCGGTGGAGTTTGGCGCCTCTCTCGACCTCGGGACCCTAGACCTTGGTTTCTCAGTTTTGTATCCGTTTTCAACTATGAACAGTTCTGATCTGTTAAAAGAACTCCGCTACAACTGGCAAGTTGACTTCCGGTTGGATCTTAAATGGTAATACTGAGTAGTAAGTGACAGTGCAAAGATGATGCGAATCAAGATACTTTCCGAACAAGAAATGCGAAGATCGCTCATGCGTATAAGCCATGAGATTTTGGAGAGAAACAACGGAGTCGACAACGTTGTGCTGATAGGTATTCTGACACGTGGTGCTTACATAGCCAATCGACTCGCAAAGAACATCAAAATGATTGAAGGAACAGAGCCGCAGGTTGGCTATCTCGATGTTGGTCCATACAGGGACGACGAAAAGAGGACTGAGAAAGATAGAACGTCGATCAGTTTTGAGTTGAGCGGCAAGACAGTGGTTTTGGTGGATGACGTGTTGTTCACGGGCAGGACCGTTAGGGCGGCGCTGGACGGAATCATGAGAAGAGGTAGACCTAAGAGTGTTCAGCTGGCTGTGCTTGTCGATAGAGGCCACAGGGAGTTACCGATACGACCTGATTTTGTTGGTAAGAACTTACCTACATCGAAGACTCGTGAAAGAGTGAGTGTCTGCTTGAGTGAAGTTGACGGCGAAGATGCCGTGTACATTGTAAGGCTGGAGGAATGAGCGTATGGACTATTCAAGGTATGTAAAGGCTATTGAGAAAGCTGTCAACAACATCACCACAAAGATGGAAAAAACTGAGATTGGAATTGATGAGATATGGATCGAGACATCCATTCCCGAAGATCTCATTGTCGAAATTATTGAGAAATACGACGTTCAATTCCCTAACAGTCTCACGCTTGTAACCTCGAAAAAGGGTATCGTTTGGAAACGTAAGGATACGCTGTAAAGATGCTCTACGACGTTGCTATAGCTGGTGTTTCAGCCAATCTCGTCTTCACGTACGACTCGGAATTCGAGCTTGAACTTGGCGAAAGAGTAGTCGTTGATTTGAACGGACGAAAAGTAAAGGGGTATGTAATAGGAAAAGTCGAATTCTCACGCAAAAAAGCCAAGACAATTCTGGAACGCATCGATGGCTTCAGCTTTATAACCCCAGCGGATCTCGAACTTGCCAAATGGTTGTCCTCGCAATACTTTTCACCGGTTGGAAAACTCTTGGACCTCTTTCTTCCATCTTACATCGACAAGTACCTTGAAACATATGTAGAGCCCGCGACTGCACTTGTCGGTTTCAACAGGATGAAGATAAACGAATTTCTACAAAGTAAGTCAGAGGATGAATTAAGAAAATTACTCAAGAAGGGTTATGCCAAATTGACTAAATACAGAGAAGGATTCAAAATTCCCCGGATTGCTACCGAAAAAAGATTCGTTACCCTCGCAGAGAACCCCAGTGATCTTTTTGACAAAGTGAAATCACAGCTGGAATATGAAATAGTAAACTACCTCATGTATGCGAAAACCGCGAAAACAGAACAAATTCTTGAAACTTTTGGAATCACCATTAGAGAGTTGCAAAAACTCACCGACAGAAACATACTGAGGTTCTCAGAAATAGCATTTTCAGTTCCGGATCATGAATCTTTGCATCTCGAAAAATTCCAGCTCCCAGCTGACAGGTGTATGTTGTATGGGGCTGATGATCTAACCAGACTGAAAATCATCTCGGAAGAAATACAAAAAGTAATTCAAAATGGGCGTTCTGTCTTATACTTGGCTCCATACTCGTCCCAGGCGGTAAAACTTGCCGGTGTGGCAAACATCCTCTTTGAGAGCAAGATTGCTATTTTTCACGCTGATCTCACGAATGCTCGAAAGGCTTTGGTGTGGTTGACAGCTTACTCTGGTCAGCCATGCCTCTTTTTTGCGACCCGCATCGGGGTTTTTCTTCCAATAGCGAATCTGGGACTTGTCGTAGTTGAAAGTGAGGAAGAGGGGGGTTACTATCAATCTGTTGAACCCGTTTATGACGCGGTTGAAGCTGCTTGGAAGAAAGCTTCTTTGTACCAAGTGCCGTTTATTTCCCTCTCCTCGTCTGGACGTGTCAAAAGTTTCGTCAAATTTGAAAAGGCAAATAGGTACGATATTTCATTGGAGAATCCAAAGGTATTTGTCGAACAGCTCCAAGAAAGAAAACAAGCCATCAGCTCGAGACTGATTGATCTGCTGAAGGAATGCGTTCACAAAGGTAAAGGAGCAGTGTTAATAAGCAAGCGAAAAAACTATGCACCACACGTGGTCTGCTTTGCATGTGGTGCTTTGCTGAAATGCCCCAATTGCGATATTTCGCTTTCATACGATGGAACGGGAAAAGCTTTGAAATGCCATCAGTGTGGTTGGAAGGAACCCGCCAAAAGCATTTGTCCTGTTTGTGGTGCACCAGCACTCTATCCCGTTGGGATTGGTGCCCAACGCGTAGAGAAAATCTTGAAATACCATTTACCTGATGTGAACGTACAAATCATCGATTTAGAAGAACTCGAGTCCAAGTCATTGCTGGACACTTTGATCAAGTTTCAGTCAGGTACCATAGATGTGCTTATCATAACCCAACCAGTCGCGCACGTTCTTAGCTTACCAAGAGTAGGTCTGGTAGCGGTACTGGATTTCGATGGTTTTTTGAACCAACCGGATTACGCTTCCATTGAAAGAACCATCCAGTTCGTTCGTAAAATGACCCAAGTGAACAAGGATGCAGTGATAATTTTTCAAACGCAAAATGTCAACAAAGATGTGATCCTGAACTTTGTGAAGGAAAAACTTGAAAAGCTCTTTGAATCTGAGCTCATCAGAAGAAAAAGCCAGGAATATCCTCCGTTCTGCGATCTGATACAGATCATTCTGGAGGCTTCTGATCCGAACATAGGATGGGAAATGATCCAGAACCTTGCATCAAGAATAAGATCAGCAGAGACCCTAGGTCCAGTTGAACATCCTTTGTTTAGGATCGGCGGAAAATATAGATATCACATGATCCTAAAAACCAAGCAACTGGAGCAAACTCTCGCAGAGATATCAGAACTGCTCAAATTTGCTGACAAGCGTGGTTTCAAGATTTTCGTGAACCCACCAAAACTGCTCTGATGGGAGGGATGTCGTGTGAAAACTCTTATACTCGCAGCGGGGATGGGCACGAGAATGTTGTCAAAATATCCCAAAGTGACTCATAAAGTTTGTGGAAAGCCAATGATAAACTGGGTTATTGACGCTGCGAAGGTGGTTTCAGAAGAAATCGCAGTTGTTCTTGGTCACGGTGCAGAACAAGTTAAGCCACTGATACCAGACCAGGTGAGAGTCTTCTTTCAACGACAGCAACTCGGTACAGCACATGCAGTTATGTCAGCGCTGGATTTTGTCAGGAATGCTGAAACATTGCTGATTCTTTACGGTGACATGCCGCTGATAAATCCTGAGACACTGCAAAAGGTCGCAAGATGCCACAGCGAAGGCAATCACGATGCTACAATAGTCTCAGCTGATCTAGTTGACCCGACTGGCTACGGAAGAATTGTTAGAAATGACAGAGGAGAATTTGTAAGAATTGTCGAAGAACAAGATGCGCAGGAAGAGAAAAGCATAAAAGAGGTTAACACGGGTGTTTACATATTCAACACACGAAAACTGCTGGAAGCTTTACCAAAAGTTAAACCAAACAACAAAAAGAACGAATATTACTTAACAGACGTTGTGGGCTTCATGAACAAAGTTTTCGTCTTCAAAGCCACCAATAGCGAGGAATTCCTTGGAATAAACAACAGAGTTCAGCTGTCACAAGCCGAGGGAATCAAGCGCAAACAAATTCTGGAAAAACTGATGTTATCTGGAGTCACCATAATAGATCCTGCAACCACGTACGTAGAAGCTGACGTAGTAATAGGAATGGACACAGTTATCTATCCAATGACGATAATAGAAGGCAACACAACAATAGGCGAAGACTGTGTAATCGGTCCGATGACAAGACTTGTCAACTGCAAAGTGGGCAACCGAGTTGCAGTATTAAGGTCAGAATGCGTTGGTGCTACGATTCACGACGATGTTTCCATAGGACCGTTCAGTCGGTTAAGAGAAGGAGCTGTCCTTCATCAAAACGTCAAAATAGGGAACTTCGTTGAGGTCAAGAATTCTGTTATCGGATTCGGTACAAAAGCTCAACATCTTTCTTACCTTGGCGATGCCACAATTGGCAAGGAGGTAAACATAGGTGCAGGAACCATAACATGCAATTTCGACGGAAAGAAAAAGAATCCGACTCACATTGAAGACGAAGCTTTTATAGGAAGCAACAGCTGTCTTGTGGCGCCGGTGACCATAAAGAAAGGAGCCTTTGTAGCCGCAGGATCTGTCATCACTCAGGATGTACCTGAGTGGAGTTTGGGAATAGCTCGGGCAAGGCAAGAGAACAAACTCGGTTGGGTTCTTCAGAAATTTCAAAAGAAGGAGGAATAAGGGATGCCCTTACAAAGAAACGAATTCAAAATCTTTGCAGGCAACTCAAACCCAGAACTCGCAAAAAGGGTTGCAGAATACCTCGGGATGAGGCTTGGAGATTGCCAAGTTTCAAGGTTCTCAGACGGCGAGATCAACGTTAGAATAAATGAGACAGTTAGGGGACACGATATTTTTCTCATACAATCAACCTCCCCACCTGTCAATGAAAATTTGATGGAGCTTCTTGTGATGATCGATGCATTTAGGAGGGCTTCTGCTAACAGCATTGCGGTTGTGATGCCTTACTATGGATACGCCAGACAAGACAGAAAGGCTAAAGGCAGGGATCCAATCACAGCAAAATTGGTGGCAAATCTCATAACCGTTGCTGGCGCAAGTCGGGTTCTCACAATTGATTTGCACGCCGATCAGATACAAGGGTTCTTCGACATACCTGTTGATAACCTTTACAGTTTTCCGGTTTTTGCCGAAGTTGTGCAAAGAGATTTCAAATCAGAAAAGCAAAACCTGGTCATTGTTGCACCCGATGTGGGTGCAGTTAAAAGGGCAAGTAAATTCGCGGAGAAGCTCCAGGTTCCTCTTGCAATCTTAGACAAAAGGCGACCTGCCGACAATACTGCCGAGATAGTAAACGTCATTGGTGATGTGAAAGACAAAATAGCACTCATGTTTGACGATATAATTGACACAGGTGGAACGATAGTGCAGGGTGCAGAGATCTTGAAAAAAACCGGCGCAAGGCGTATACTTGCTTTTGCTACCCATGGAGTTCTCTCCGGGAAAGCCAAGGAAAGGATTTCTCAAAGCGAGATCGAAAGAGTTTATATTACGGATACAATACATCACGAGAAGTTGCCAGAGAAATTTGAAATAGTCAGCGTTGCACCGTTGTTGGGAGAAGCCCTAATAAGGATCCGTCGAAATCTGTCCGTGAGTATACTGTTCAGATAAGTCATAGAGCAAAAGGAGGTTATTAGGATGGAACTTAAAGCTACCGTCAGAAAGGAAAAAGGAAAAAGACCATCCAAACGGCTGAGAAAAGAAGGACTTATACCTGGGGTTGTCTATGGCCCCGAATCCGAACCTGTTAGCATCGCATTAGATGCAAGTCAAGTAAAGAAGGTCGTCGGCAGAATTTCCGAATCCGTACCCATAAAGCTTCTCCTTGAGCACGGAGACAAGGTTGATGCACTTGACGTATTCATGAAGAGGATTCAGATTGACAAGGTTACTGACGAAGTGATACACATAGACTTCTACAAACCGGCAGCTGGACACACGATGAAAATCAACATCCCGATTAAGATAACCGGAAAGGCGGCTGGAGTGGAAAAAGGCGGAATTCTTGAGGTTATACACAGCGAGCTACCCGTTGAAACCTTGCCGACAACAGTGCTGGAATATGTGACAATCGATGTCAGCAAACTTGACCTTGGCGAATCAATTCACGTTAGCGATTTGCAACTCCCAGAGGGTATGAAAGCCCTTCTTCCAAAAGATGACGTTATAGTAACCGTCTTGGTGCCGCGCGGTTTGGAAGTTGAGGAAACAACTGCAGCAGCAACAACTCTAGAGGAACCAGAAGTTATCAAGAAGGGTAAGAAGGAAGAAACGGAGGAAGAGGAACAATAGAACCGAAAAAGTTTGTGGTGGTTGGCCTGGGTAACCCCGGGCCAAGATATTCTTTTAACAGGCACAACGTTGGATTCATGACCCTGGATAGGTACTCGGCGATGAACAACTGTAATTGGTTGACCAGGGAAAACTACGTGTTTGCAAATTGTGAAGATTGCTGGCTTTTGAAACCGATGACCTACATGAACCTAAGTGGTGTCGCAGTAAAAGAGTTTTTGAAATGGTCCTCCTTGTCTGCGAACAATCTGATTGTTGTGTACGATGACGTCGATTTACCATGTGGTAGACTTAGAATCAGGAAAAAAGGAAGCAGCGGTGGTCACAAGGGTGTGGAATCGATAATAAGGGAAATCGGTAGCTCGGACTTCGTAAGGATACGGTTAGGAATTGGACCAAAGCCAAGGGGAATCTCGCTAGCAGACTTTGTTCTGCAGGATTTTACGGACCATGAACTGCAAATTGTTGACAAAGTAATCGATGCAGCATTGAGTGCTTTAAAAGTTATAATCACGGAAGGAACTGAAAAGGCTATGTCTGTTTACAACTCTTACGAGGTGATCGTGTGAAGTGCGTTATTTGTGGTGATCCCTCACCAAGGACGTACAAATTTTTCTCTGATGGCATGCCCAAGGAAGTATCATATTGTAAAAACTGCCTGAGAAGGATGTTGGCTCAATCAAGAGGTTTTTCTAGATCTGGGCTTGAATATCTGATCGGCTACACTGAGATCGTGCAGGAATCAAATATGAAAGAAATTGCCCCTGAGGTTGTAACGACCGATCTCATTTTTTCCATCTCACCTGTTGCCGTTCTTCACATTTTGTTTCCACAGGCAAGAGAAACACTTGGTTCAGATGAAAGAGAAGTCTTTGAAAGGAGGGTTTTTTTACTTCGATACAAACTTGACAAGGCGGTCAAGAGTGAGGATTATAAGACGGCAAGCCATCTTAAGAAACAAATAAACGCCATTGAAAAGCGCATCATGGGGAAATGAAATATGCTCATCTTGTTGTTAGCTTTACTGGGTTTATCTTCTCTGGGACTTTATTTGCTGATTCATTACGTCTTTTCCGGGAAGATTGTGGTCTCACCAGTTTTGTGTAAGCTTGGCGTTCTGGAAATCCGCTACTACTCACTGTTGATCTTGTTCGGGATACTGTCTTCCTATCTTCTTGCTAGAAGAGTTGCGAAAAAACAAGGCATGAATCTGGAGCAGCTTGACGAAATGATTTTCTACAGCGTACTGATGGGCATCATTGGGGCTAGGCTCTTCTACGTCATTTTCAACATGAACTACTATCTGAAACATCCCATCGAGATCCTGACGATTTGGCGTGGCGGTCTATCGATCTACGGAGCGATTGTTTTTGGCATCTTGACCGTCGTTATGTATTGCGTTATCAAAAAACCTGAAACTTTCACACTCTGGCAGGTACTTGATCTCGGTGCCGCCTTCTTTCCTCTTGGTCAATCGATAGGAAGATGGGGAAATTTTTTCAATTATGAAGCTTATGGAGCGCCGACTGATTTGCCTTGGAAAATGTATGTGCCACCGAGATTCAGAATAACAGGCTATGAAGAATATGAATTTTTTCATCCGACTTTTCTCTACGAGTCAATGTGGAACCTGTTTGTGTTCTTACTGCTTCAGCGTTTTGAGAGAAGATACAAGAAGGCTTTCGGTGAAACATTCGGTTTGTACCTTGTACTGTATTCAATCGGCAGGATCTTCATAGAGCAACTCAGATTGGACAGCTTGTATATAGGTAGTCTTAGAGCCTCTCAAATTATGGCTGGTATTTCCATAGTCGTTGGGATGGTCATCTTTCTGAAAAGGCGTGGTGCAAGAGCATGACCTATGTCATCGGAGATGTTCATGGCTGCCTTGACGCTCTGGAAAAACTGCTTAGCAAGCTACCCATAGGTTCTGAGGACAAATTGATCTTCCTTGGAGACTACCTTGACCGTGGTCCGGATAGCAAAGGGGTGATCGACTTTCTCATCAACCTTAGCAAGTTCTACGATTGCGTTTTTCTCAGAGGCAACCACGAGCAAATGATGCTTGAGTGTCTGGATAACGGTCGAGATTGTTATCTGTGGGAATTCAACGGAGCTGGAGCTACAATCAGAAGCTACGGAGGGATTAAGAACATTCCCCAGGAACATCTCAGTTTTTTGCGTAGCACCAAGTTTTACGAGATAATTGGCGGTTTTATCTTTGTTCATGCTGGTTTGAGACCAGGTGTGCCCATAGAGAATCAAGAGCCTTTTGATCTTGTCTGGATCAGAGACGAATTTATCTACTCAAGTGATCCTGTACCTGGTTACAAGGTTATCTTTGGTCACACACCGTTTTCGGACGTGTTGATACTTCCCGATAAAATTGGCATAGATACAGGTTGCGTATACGGTGGAAAATTGAGCTGCATAAGAGTTGAGGATCAGAAGATTTTCCAAACAGAGTGTGGTCGAAGATGGTGAAGGCAATCTACCCAGGCTCATTTGATCCCATCACCAACGGACACATGGATATAATTCGGAGGGCTGTGAAAATCTTCGATGAACTCTGGGTAGTCGTTATGGTCAACCCCAGAAAGTCTTCCTTCTTCACTATGCAGGAACGTCTTGAATTGATCCGGCAATTGGTTAAGGACTTTCCAAATGTACATGTTGATCGCCATGAAGGCTTACTTGTTGACTATCTAAAAAGCAAGAATATCAACATCGTGGTGAGGGGATTAAGAGCGATCACAGATTTTCAATACGAGCTGGAAATGGCTTTGGCGAATAAACAACTGTGGGACGAGCTTGAAACGGTCTTCTTGATGACTGACAAGAGATATTCTTTTCTCTCATCAAGCCTAGTGAAAGAAGTGGCATTAATGGGTGGGAATGTCAGTGAATGGGTACCAGACTGTGTTCTTGAAGCAATTAACAGAAAGTTGAAAGGGTGATATAATACGTTGGGTATTTTAGAGATTTTACGAAGGAGGTCATCGAGTGATGGAGATAAGTGCTGAAATGGTGAAAAAACTACGAGAAATGACAGGATCGGGTGTCATGGAGTGTAAGACAGCTCTGCAAGAAGCAAACGGCGATTTTGAAAAGGCAGTGGAGATACTCAGGAAACGAGGCGCAGCTGTGGCAGCAAAGAAAAGTGGGAGAGAAACAAAGGAAGGTATAGTTGTATCCTACGTTCATTTCACCGGCAAAATAGGTGTTTTGTTGGAACTTGGCTGTGAAACCGATTTCGTGGCTAAGATGCCGGAATTCAAAGAGCTTGCTTACAACTTAGCAAAACACGTTGCGGCAATGTCGCCCAAGTATGTTACAAGAGAAGATGTTCCCCCAGAAGTAATTGAAAAGGAAAGGGAGATATATCTGGCTCAGATGAAAGACTCTGGTAAACCACAAAACGTCATCCAAAAAATCGTGGAAGGCAAACTCGAGAAATTCTACGAGGACAACTGTCTGTACGATCAAAAATACGTCTTCGATGACAAGAAGACTGTGAGAACGGTTGTTGAGGAACTCATAGCGAAAACCAAGGAGAACATTCGTGTTACACGTTTTGTGAGGATGGAAGTGGGAGCGGAATGAGGCGCCGTGTGGCGCTTCATTTGTTTTGATTCACGGTTTTGAAAATGCCAAAGCTTTTCTTAGGTTCCAGTGAACGTAGTTGCGATCGTAGAAAAACTTGTCAAGACATTTTTCCAAATAGCTCACGGGGAAAATGTTCTCCGGCATTCTTGGTATGAAAGGCGCATCGGCTGTGAGATTTGGAAGCGTTTTTGCCAGCATGTTGAAGCAATCGAAAATCTGTGATCTGACCTGGTTGTATTCCTCCGTTTCCACAACTACCTCAAGTCTGACCAATCCACTTAAACCTGGAGAGTTCGTTAACTTCAGATACGACATAACTCTCTCGTAGTTTGGTTCGGAAAGTCTTATCTTGATGGATTTGGATCTCTCACCAGCTTTCATAAAACCGTAAGATAGGAAACTTTCCATGTCAACATATGCCGTTTCGATATTTTTGACAAGTCCAACCGGTCCAACTTTTGGTTGAAAAGCAGGAGTTGTGAAATCTATAGAGCCATCCTTTACCACAAGTGCGTCGCTCAAATGCTTTTCTACTACTCTCCGTTCCACCTTCTGCATGTAAGAATCCAGTGCTCTTTCGGCTGTTGAGCCAACTGCCACCGTGGCTGCGATTTCACCAACTATAACCATTTCACCGTCAAAAAGTCCATATCTGTTTGCGAGTGATTCCGGAACAGCGAGAATAAAATTGATCTCGGGCTTTTCACCTGGCGAAAAAAGCGGCACACACAATCCTTTCGAAAATGCCAAAGCACCGGTCACTATCTGAGCAAAAAGCATCACAAATCCTTCAACCAGTATACTTTCGTAAGTTCTTCGCCTGCTGTCGACGAAGATAAGTGATTCATAGTCCCCTGAGATCTCTTGGGCACAATCTTCCTCAACTGGATATGCAGCCTGCGAGTAGGCAATGTCAACCGGCAAAAAGGAACCTTCCTCACGAATTTGAACAATTCTTGGATTCAACTTTGAAATAAGATGTGCCAAATCCTTCGTGCTCTCACTTTTCATAGTCTCACCTTTTTCCATACTTCACCGGAAAGAGTGAGTATGGAGATTTCTACAAAGTCTTCCACTGTGATCAAACCAAACGTTGGTGGATTGTTTTTCTTCGGCAGTGATGGGCTTCCGGGGTTCAATATAACACCTTGTTCGGTCTTTTCGAGTCTTGGTGTGTGGGTATGACCAAAGGCAACTACGTCTGCATTGTAATTCTGCAGCAACTCCACAAGATCTTTGTCGTTCCTGATATTTTCGCCGTGTAAACATACCACCTTCAGTTTTCCAAAGGTCAGAACCATGAACTTTGGCAAATCCTCGTTCTCGAGAAGCATAAGATCAATGTCTGCATCACAGTTTCCCCTGACTGCAATAAGATTCTCGGTTTTCAAAAGGCCTGCCAGATCCATAGGATCGTAACCTGTGGGTATTGGATTTCTTGGGCCATGGTAAAGAAAATCTCCCAAGTGAACTAGCTGATCAACTTGCTGGACGTTATTTTTGATCTTTGTCCATGCGTCAACAGATCCATGCGTGTCCGAGACCACCAGGATTCTTATTGCCTTCACCTCCTCTTGAAGTTGAACTCAATCGCTACAAATGCGGAAAGACAAACTATAACGATTTCGATCAGAATCAGTAAGAAATCTCTCAAATCAACCACACCATACATTTGGGCTTTTCTGAGAGCGTAATTTGACATGAACAATGGGTTGTAAACAGCTACAAATCTAACAAATCGAGGAATTGAAGCTATCGGAACGATCATGCCACTCAAGAAGAACGTAACGATCATTGCAGAAGCACCAACCAAATTGGCAACACTTTCAGTCTTGGATAAACTGGATAGTAACACTCCAAAGGCGGCATGAAAGAGGCTGTTGAGTACGACGAGAACCAGCACAAGCAATAACGGTAGTTCCACGTGGAGGATAACCAAGATAAACAAAGCAACCATAGACTCAGCGATTCCTAAGATTGTGTAAGATATGGTTTTCGCAGCTACGTAATTCCGTGGCTTTGCGCCAATACTTGTGTAGTATTCTATCAGGTTTTGTTTTTCATCTCGTACAACACTCTGAACTGAGAGGATCAAGACGACAAACGCAGTTGTCAGAAAAATAGCCAGCGGTGCTAGCACTGAAGG
>FWWM01001106.1_pt1 | contig 66013 bp, 70 predicted proteins | sample 2228351 | NCBI WGS metagenome assembly FWWM01 (sample SAMEA103939774, study PRJEB20133) | metagenome
TCTGCAATAGCAGAGTTCTTTAAATTAAGTCTTCTATAATTACCTCTCTTTAAAACACCAAATACAGACTCTATTAAACTCCTCTTAGGATATATTTCTGCTTTCCAAAGTTCATAAGAATCCCTATATACCTTTCTATCGCTCTCATACCTCTTTTGCAAACAGGAGTTATCCCTTCCTCATCCAATTTCCTCAAAAACTCTAAATCAAATCCATATAACCTATCTCCAACGAAAAATTTATAACCTGTAAAATCAATATTAATTCTTCCAATAGCTTTCTTTGCTAATGAATTTTCAGAATCATTCTAGTTAAAATGCAAACTTTATTATTAGGTAAAACTACCCCTAACGCAAAACATCGAACATAACGCGAAGACTTCTTTCCATTCCTACATATCCTCTTATCGTTATATGTAAAGCATGTCCCATCTCCTATAAGAATAAGATGACTTTTATGACCATTTAAGAATATCTTTGAACACATCTTTCCTAAATACTCTAAAAACCCTTTTAACACTTCAATAGGTATTCTACTCATCCTATAGAAAATTGTTGAAAAATCTGGTACTTCATGTTGCTTTAAAATTCGCTTTGCAATTTCTTCTAATTTCCTTAATTGCAATTAGTGTGAATATGAGCCAATATGGATATATTGGTTTTCTTCCTCTTCCTTCCCTCACTAAGTCCTTCTCCACCGACCTAAAATATGCTTTTGAAAGTCTAATCACGGCCCTTATACTTAAACTATACCCTAAAAATTTTTTTCAAACACACTCGTGTAGATATTGATGGCAGACCTTCATTTTAAGGTTCAAAGTAATCTTTTAACTTTTCAAACTTCTTTTCACCTATACCCTTAACTTTTTTAAGCTCCTCTACACTCCTATATGGTCTATTATTTATGATGCGATTTGCTAATGTTGGACCAATACCTGGAATTTCAATTAACTCTTCATAACTTGCATTATTTAAACTAATTTTTCTTTTCTCTTTATTTTCAGATAAAACCTTCTCTTCCATAGGATTTTTTACAACTTCAATCTTGGGTGGCTTTATAACTTTAAAATACCATAAACCAATTTCTCCAACTATTACAAAACCTAGGAATAAAGATAATGCTAAAAGTTCTCTTGTATTTAAATTAAGCATAGGGGCAAGTGCCCCTCTAAATTATTTCTCACCTACAAATTTGATCTCAACTCTTCTATTCATCTGATAATCTGCTTCTGTTCTTTCAGGGAATACAACAGGTCTTGTCTCACCATATCCAACAGCCTTAATCCTATCAACAGAAATACAACCCTTTCTAATGAAGTAATCTTTTACTGAACTTGCTCTTGCATCAGATAATTTTAAATTATATTCATCACTTCCTCTACTATCAGTATGACCCTCAACTTCAACTACTGCATTTGGTGTTTCCCTTAATAATTGACACAATTCATCAAGAACAGGATAGCTCTCAGGTCTTAATGTAGCTTTTCCTAAATCAAAGTATATGTTCCTTACAACTATTCTAGCTTGCTTTTTAATAACCTCTGCAACAATTGTTGTAGTTTCTCCAATTTTTACACTAACTTGCTTTACTTGTGGATAGTATGATTGATCTTGAGGTTGGATATTTAATGCATATTCACCAGGTCCTATTTCAAATGTAAATGTACCGCTATTATCAGTAGTTCCAGATACATTTGTTCCAGGAATAGTTATGTTCGCCATTACAGGTTTCTTAGTTTCCCTATCAACAACAGTGACAACAGCTCTTCCAGTTTTAGGCTTTTCTTCAATTGGTGTTAAGGATATATTTTTAACAATAGCACCTTCAACATTAGCTTGAACAATCTCTGAATAAATTTGATAACCTTGCTTAGAAACACCAAGCTGTATAACACCAAGCGGTAATGAATCGATTGTATATAATCCAAATTGATCACTTAAAACTCTCTTGCCACTTGCAACAATTTCAGCACCAGAAACAGGAGCATTAGTCTTAGCATCTACAACCTTACCAGTTAGTTTAACAAATTTTGGAGCTTCAACTTTAATTTTTACAAGTCCAATTTCTTCAATTGCACTTTCTTTTAACTCAATAATTCTAATTGCTGCATTATAACCTTCCTTTTCAACTCTTATTGAATAATTACCTGCCTCTAATTCTTTAAATGTAATTGAACCAGTTTGTTCATTAGTTTTATCTTCTGAAATTTTTACATTGTCTTTAAATAAGCTAACTAAAGCAGAAAGTGGCGCTTTCGTTTCACTATCAAAAACTCTAACAGTTATTGTCCCCTTCTTAATTCTAGTTAACAAAATTCTAACCTCATTCTTTCCTTCACTTACATTTATTGTTCTAACTTCTGGTTGATAATCTTTTGCAGAAACCTCAATTGTATAGCTTCCAACGGGAATTTTCTTAAATTCAAACTTTCCAAATTGATCTGTAGTTTGAAATAATGTAGTCTTCTCAAGCTTTAAGTTTATAGTTGCATTTGCAATTGGTGCATTATTCTGAGCATCTTGAACAATAGCTATAACATCTCCATATTTAACTCTTGGAATACCTGCTTCATATGTAAAGTTAAGTCCAACCCATGCACTCCAATCTGGCTTAAATGAATTTGCATAATCAGATCCATAAGGTCCATAATTATAACTTAGTGGCTTTTCAAGTGCTATATCTGCATGCCACATAGGATAACCAAATTTTAGACCAAATGAAATAAGAGAAGCAGACGAATCCCTAAATTGATCTCCTGCAGGTTTTAGATAAACAAACTCAAAATATGGCTTAACTATACCAACATGTGCTAAAAGTCCAATACCTACTTGATAGAATTCATCACCTTGAATAGTATCATTAGCATTCCATAAACCTTCAACATTAAGCCTTAATGGATATTTTTGCAAAGATATTGCACCACCAAGTCCATATGATAATGTCTTTAGAGCATATGGTCTATATATACCACCTTTTCCACCTGTTGGATCATCAGTAGCAAAAGGAACTCCTCTGACAGTATCTACATCTAGTCTATTTGTATCAAGATATTTTTCCTCACCAGTAGGTATATTGATATGACCTCTAAATCCAACTGCAAAAGTATTCTTTACAATAGGAATACCAACTTTAAAATTAGCCTTCACATCGCCAAGTCCATATCCAAGATACCATCCAGCTCCATTTATATCAAAGGCATCACCTAAATACCTCATAATTACACTAGCTTCAAATGGCGCAAGACTATATCCAAATCCAAAAAATTGTGAACCTATGAAAGGTGTTCCTTGCTTCCCCTTTATAATATAATCATCTTTGCCATATTCGTAGTTTAGATTTATCAGATGGAATGTAAGTGCATTTATCCCATCAACGAAAGCAGAGCCAACCCTCCTTGTCCCTGTTAGAGCCTCATAGTTGAGGCCATATAGATACACTTCACTCTGGGCTATCAAAAAATTTATTAACATCATAGCTCTTACCTCCTTTTATACTCTATCCTTATATAAAGTAATTTCTTGTTAAACTCTGAAATTGGCATATTCAAAACGATGGAGTTTTCATTTGCTTTTAGTTCATAATCAACAAGAGAAGTTATATTTTCAGAGAAAACTTCATTTATATTCTTACCCTCATATGCAACATTGCTTGAAAATAAAACATTTCCTGAAGAATCCGCAATTAAGATAAGTTCTAAATTCTTATCGCTTCTAACAAGTTCATTTAAATAATTTCTAACACTTTCAGGGAAACTTTCACTTAAAACCTTATCTCTTGCAAAAAGACCAATCAAATATCCTAAATCATAAACTAGTTGTTGCTTTTGAACATTGTATTTATTGGCTAGTTCATTTTTCTGATTTTCAAATCTAAAAAAGAGATATCCAAGAATAATTGAGTTTAAAACAATTACAAAAAGAACAAAGTATAGAATTTTCTTCATAGTATAATACCTTTTTCCTTTTCAATTTTCCTTTTTAGCTCTAAAATACCATAAATTAAACTTTCAGGCCTTGGGGGACAACCTGGTACATATACATCAACAGGAACAATTTGATCTACTCCTTGCAAAACTGCATAATTATGATATTTACCACCAGTGTTTGCACATGTTCCCATTGATATTACATATTTTGGCTCTGGCATTTGGTCATAAATTTTTCTTAAAACGAAAGCCATTTTCATCGTAACAGTTCCTGCTACTATCATAAGATCTGCCTGTCTTGGAGATGCCCTAAATACTTCATAACCAAATCTTGACATATCATATCTTGGCATTGAACTTGCCATCATTTCAATAGCACAACAAGCAAGTCCAAACGTTGCAGGCCATATAGAATTTCCTCTACTCCAATTAACAGCCCACTCAACAGCATCCTTTACTCTTGTTAAAATTAGAGCTCTTAATAATTGCTTCTCTATAACTTTCTCCTCTATTTCCATTCAAATCCTCCTTTTGAAAACATGTAAAAATATCCCACTAAAAGAATAAAAACAAAAACGAAAGCCTCAAGGAACGCTAACATCTTAAGCTTATCTATGTTCAAAGCCCAAGGAAATAAAAAAATTGCTTCTATATCAAAAATCAAAAAAGCCAAACCTACTAAATAATACTGAACATTTATATTTCTGCCCCATCTTCCAGGCTTTACACCAGATTCGTAAGGATCTAATTTTTCACTAAATGGACGCTTAGGTCCTAAGAAATAGGATAGAAGTAATACTCCATAAGATAAGATAAAACCAAAAATTGCAACAATCAAAATTATTAAGTAATCATTCATTAGTTGAAAATTTTAAAGGAAAATGAAACATCATTTATTGCACTTTAAACTTTCAAACTTGAAGAACATATCTATAATTGGACTTCAATGGGGTGATGAGGGTAAAGGAAAAATTGTAGATTATTTATCCAAGGATTATAAAACGATAGTGCGATTTCAAGGAGGACCAAATGCAGGACATACTGTTTATGTGAAAGATAAAAAATATGTTTTTCATCAACTACCAAGTGGTCTTTTATGGGGTAATAAAAGAGGTATAATTGGAAGTGGTGTAGTATTAGATTTAGAAATGTTGAAGAAAGAGATTGAGCAAATAAAAGAAATTGATTTTAAACTAATTATTGATTATAGAACTAGTATAATTTTACCATACCATAAGTTAGAAGATGAGCTTGAAGAAAAATTAGGAGGTATAGGTTCAACTAAAAGAGGAATTTCACAAGCTTATAGAGATAAATATGCAAGGATTGCTATAAGAGTATATGATATTTTAGATGAAAATAGACTTAAAGATAAACTCAAAGCGAATTATGAATTTAACAAAGCAATTATTGAAGGCAAATATAATGAGAAAATGATGAATTTTGATGAAGTTTATAACTATCTTCTAAGCTTTAAGGATTTTTTAAATGAGTTTGCAAGTGATGGACAAAAAGAACTCTTAAATGAAAAAGAAAGCATTATATTTGAAGGAGCACAAGGAACATTGCTTGACATATCATTTGGAACATACCCATTTGTTACAAGCTCTCATACAATTACATCCGCAATAGGTATTGGTCTTGGTATTCCTTTAAGCTTAATAGATAATCACATTGGTGTATTTAAAGCTTATAATACAAGAGTAGGTAAAGGTCCATTTCCAACTGAACTAGATGATGAAATTGGGGAATATTTGAGGAGGAAAGGTAATGAGTATGGCTCTACTACAGGAAGACCAAGAAGGTGTGGATGGTTAGATCTTGTCTTGTTAAAATATGCAGTTTTAATAAATGATATTAGTTATCTTGTTTTAACTAAGCTTGATGTTTTATTTGAACTTGAAGAAGTTAAAGTTTGTATAGCTTATGAATACAATGGAAGGATTATAGATTTTCCACCATTATATGATTTAGAAAATGTAAAGCCAATATATAAGTCATTTAAAGGATTTAAAAATGTTGAAAGTGCAAAGGATTTTATTGAATTTATTGAAAACTATCTAAATGTTAAAATTGCATATATTTCATATGGTTGTGAAAGAAACGAAATTTTAGAAAGGTAGAAAATATGAAGAGGCTAATTTCAATAATATTATTCATAATAGCTTGCTCATCTAGCTCAGATGTTGTAGATGCAAATTACATTCAAAAAAACCTCAACAATCCTAAAATTATTTTAATAGATGTACGAAATAATGAAGAATTTAGAAATGGACATATACCAAATACAAGCTACAATATACCACTTGAAAGATTAAGAGATGATTTTAAAAGAGGTTTAGTTAATATCTCAAAGGATGATACAATTGTCGTATATTGCAAGAGAGGGATTTTATCTGCAAAAGCTTATGAAATCCTAAAGGCATTGGGGTATAATGTTAAGCATTATAAAGGAAGCTTTGAAGATTGGAAAAAAAGAAATCTACCAGTGGAAATGGAATAGCATCCTTTAAAATTTTGGAGCCATGGGAGTGAATGTAGGGACAACTGATAGAATGATTAGAATAGCAATAAGTATTGTGCTTATTGCAATTGCCCTTACTACAAATCTACCTTCTATAATAAAAATTATATTTTTTATAATTGCTATTGTTTTTGCTATTACTGCAATAGTAGGCTTTTGTCCAGCATATAAAATTTGTAAATTTGATAGCAGAAGAATAGATCCATTGGAAAGGAGAAAATAAAAATGTCTATTACAGAACAACTAGCAAATTTTTTTGAGAAAATTATTTATGAAATTGGTTATTTTGGTGTTATGATTTTAATGACAATGGAAAGTATGATTTTTCCAGTTCCAAGCGAAGCAGTTATGCCATTTGCAGGTTTTCTTGTTTATGAGGGAAAATTCACTTGGCTTGCTGTTTTTATATTTTCAAGTCTTGGAAGTATAATAGGTTCTACATTATCTTATTTAATGGGTTATTATGGAGGAAGAGCATTTATTTTAAAATATGGTAAATACTTTTTGCTTGAAAGGCACCATTTAGAGCTTACTGAAAAGTTCTTCAATAGATACGGTGAGATAACTATTTTAATAAGCAGATTTATACCTGTTGTTAGACATCTTATTTCTATTCCAGCAGGAATGGGTAAAATGAATTTCTTTAAATTCATTATATTTACAACAATTGGAGCAAGTTGTTGGAATATGTTTTTAGCATATGTTGGTTATGTTCTAAAAAGCAATTGGCAAACATTGATGAAGTATAGCAAAATTGTTGATTTTTTCGTAATTATCGGACTTATTGCCCTGGTTATTTACTTTGTTTATCATCAATTTAAATTGAGGAAAATCACTTCTTATAGCAGAAATACTTAGTTTTTTGAGCATAGAAGTTTGAAAGTTTAAGGTTTATACCAACCCTTTCTAAATTCTCCTTTAAAATTTTAAAACTATGATAACTGAAAAAGTAATTAAAGCACCAAGAGGAAATAAATTAAATGCAAAGAGTTGGCAAACTGAAGCTCCACTTAGAATGCTTATGAACAATTTAGATCCTGAAGTTGCAAAAGATCCTGCAAATCTTATTGTTTATGGAGGAACAGGAAAAGCTGCAAGGGATTGGGAAAGTTTTGAAAAAATTGTAAATGCACTAATTAATCTTGAAATGGATGAAACACTATTGGTTCAATCAGGAAAGCCAGTTGGTATATTTAAAACACATGAGTGGGCACCAAGAGTTTTAATTGCAAATTCAAATCTTGTACCAAAGTGGGCAAATTGGGAATATTTTAGAGAACTTGAAGAGAGAGGACTTATAATGTATGGGCAAATGACAGCAGGAAGTTGGATATACATAGGAACACAGGGCATTTTACAAGGAACATATGAAACATTTTATGCATGTGCAAAAAAGCACTTTAATGGTACTCTAAAAGGTAAAATTATATTAACAGCGGGGCTTGGTGAAATGGGAGGTGCACAACCACTTGCAGGAACATTAAATGATGCAACAATAATCGTAGTTGAAGTAAATCCTTGGGCAATTGAAAGAAGGATTAAACATGGCTATTTAGATAGTTGGACAACTAGCTTAAATGAAGCATTAGAAATTGCATTAAAATATAAAAAGGAAGGAAAACCAATTTCAATTGGACTTCTTGGAAATATTGTAGATATAATTGAGGAGATTGATAAAATGGATTTTGTTCCTGATATTATAACTGATCAGACTGCAGCGCATGACCCACTATATGGCTATATACCAAAAGGGCATAATCTAGAAAGTGCAAATGAATTTAGAAATAGGGATAAAGAAGGATATTTAAAGGCAGTTGGTGAAAGTGCTGCTCTTCATGTATCAAAATTATTAAGTTTAAAGAGAAAAGGAGCTATTGTATTTGAATATGGAAACAATTTAAGAAGACTAGCATATGATAATGGTGTTAAGGATGCATTTGAAATACTTGGATATGTACCTGCATTTATAAGAGATTTATTTGCAGAAGGTAAAGGTCCATTTAGATGGGTTGCATTAAGTGGAGATCCTGATGATATTTATAAGACAGATAGGAAAGTTATTGAAATGTTTGGAAATGAAGATGAACATCTTATAAAGTGGATTGAAATGGCTCAAAAGAAAGTTAAGTTTCAAGGATTGCCTGCAAGGATTTGTTGGCTTGGAATGGGTCAGAGAGCGGAATTTGGACTTGAAATAAATAGGATGGTAAGGAAAGGAGAATTATCAGCACCTATTGTGATTGGAAGAGATCATCATGATACTGGTTCTGTTGCATCTCCATATAGGGAAACAGAAGCTATGAAAGATGGCTCTGATGCAATTGCAGATTGGCCACTTTTGAATGCATTATTAAACACTGCAAGTGGTGCGACATGGGTTTCAATTCATTCAGGTGGTGGTGTTGGAATTGGTTATTCAATACATGCAGGTATGGTAATTTGTGCAGATGGTGAAAGTTTAACAGAGAAGAAAATTGAAAGGGTTTTAACAAATGACCCAGCTATTGGTGTAATAAGGCATGCTGATGCAGGATATGAAATAGGGATTGAAACTGCAAAGAAATTTAATTTAAGGATACCTTAATTCAATAACATACTATAAAACAATTTTGCAATTTCATATTTACCTTCATCCTTATTCTTATGCTTTATTGTTAAAATTAAATTTCCATTAATGTAAAGGTCAAACTTATAAATACCATTTTCTTTCTCAATTTTAATAAACGAATCTGGAAAATCTTCTTTCAATTTGCTTATAAAATCTGCAAAATTCTTAAGTAAATATTCTCTCCTTTTCCATAATTCATCCTCCAAAAATTCAAACGCTCTATTTATTCCATAATCTAAATAAATACCACAAACATATGCTTCAAAAATTGTAGCAAGCAAATAATCCGAAAATCTAAGTTCTCCAAGATAGATAACTTCCTTATCTAATCCAAGTTCTTTTGAAATATATGCTAAACTTCTTGTGCTTGCAAGAACAGAGCGTTCAAGAGATGCTCCTTTTAGGTTATCAAAATACACTTGAAATAACTTTTGCCTTAAATAAAAATCAACTACACCATCACCAATAAATGCATATAATCTTTGAAACTTACCACCTGCAGATTTATGTCTAAATACTCTATCCTTTGTATTCTTCTTTAATTCAACCCTCAAACTTTTTAAATATCAAAGATACATTATGACCACCAAAACCAAATGAATTTTTCAATGCATATCTAATTTTCTTTTCTCTTTTTAAATTTGGAACATAATCTAAATCACAATCAGGGTCAGGAACTTCATAATTTATAGTAGGATGAATTATTCCCGTTTCAATGGACTTGATTGTCGCAATACTCTCAACTGCACCTGCTCCACCAAGTAAATGTCCTATCATAGATTTTGTAGAGCTAATAGGTATTTTATATGCATATTCTCCAAATACAGATTTAATTGCAAGGGTTTCAGATTTATCATTTAATTCAGTAGATGTTCCATGTGCATTTATATAATCAATTTCATTTGGCTCAATTTTTGCATCCTTAATAGCATTTAACATACATTTAATGGCACCTTCACCATCTGCACAAGGTGCTGTTATATGATATGCATCTGCACTCTGGCCATATCCTACAATTTCTGCATATATTTTTACACCTCTTTTTATAGCATGTTCAAGCTCCTCTAAAACCAATATACCTGCACCCTCTCCCATTACAAATCCATCCCTTAATTTATCAAATGGTCTTGAAGCTTTTTCTGGCTCATCATTTCTTGTAGATAATGCTCTAATCTGATTAAATCCTGCTATTGCAATTGGTATTATTGGTGCTTCACTACCACCTGCTAAAATAATATCTGCATCACCGTATTGAATAAGCCTAAATGCCTCTCCAATTGCATGTGCAGATGAAGAGCATGCTGAAATTGTGCAAAAATTAGGACCTTTAAATCCAAATTTAATTGATATTAGACCACTTGCCATATCAGGAATCATCATTGGAACAAGATAGGGAGTAACTCTATCAAGTCCCCTTTCAAATCCAACTCTAATTTCATTTACAAGTGTTTCAATACCTCCAATACCACTTGCAATAATAACTCCTACTCTATCAGGATTTACATTATATAGTTTTGCATCTTCAACTGCCTCAATTGCACAATATAGCGCATATAAAGAAAATCTATCTAATTTACTTAATGGAACACCTGCTTCTTTCCTTTCAAGCCTTTCAAGAGGATCAAAATTATTTGGTAAAAGTCCTGCTATTTGCGTTTTTAAGTTTGAAGTATCAAATCTATCAATTTTTCTAATACCACTTTTTCCTTCAATTAAATTATTCCAAAATTCATTTACATTTTTTCCAAGGGGCACCAATGCCCCCATTCCCGTTATTACTACTCTTCTCATTAGCCCAATTTACTTTTTATATAATTTATAGCATCACCAACAGTCCTAATTTTTTCTATATCTTCATCAGGAATTTTAATACCAAATTCCTCTTCAAACTTCATTACAAGCTCCATAAGTCCAATTGAATCTGCTCCAAGGTCCTCTATGAACCTAGCATCCTCTCTTACTTGAGAAGGATCTATTGACAGTTCATCTGCGATGATCTTTTTAAATTTTTCAATGTCAAAGTTCATATTCCACCTCCTTTTAACTTGTTTTTTGAAAATTTTAAAGCACTTCAATTATGCCGAAATTTTAAAATGACTTCTTTTAAAGACAATTCTATAATAGATTTCAGAAAAAATGAAAATAACAACACTAATTACCAAAATCGGATAATATCCACTTATAGATGGATAAATTAGAAGAATTAAAGATGGTATTGCAAGTGAAAGCTTAATTTCATTAAAGGATAAAAGAATTAGAGATAAAAGAGCAGAAAATTTAATGTAATTGTATTGAGCTATAAAAAATACTACCAAAAGACCTAAAATTGCAATAACGTGCGAACTAAATATTCCAAGATGTACAACAGTTGTAATTTTATTAGTTTTACTATCTCCTTCATAATCTAAAATTGCTGTCATCAAGTATGCACAAGCCATAATTAGCACAAAAATTAAACTTTCTTTTGAAACACTACCATATCCAATAGTAAATACTAAAAATCCATAACCAATAGCATTTGTAATTAAATCCAAAAATGGTCTATCTTTAAATGAGAATGGCTTTAATGAATAAAGAATTGAAAGCAAGATCAATGACAAAAAATAAATCCACTTTTCACTAATAATTGAAAATATAAAGGCTATTATAAAAAGAAAAATTGAAAACTTAAATGCAATTTTAATTGAAACTTTATTGTAAGTTAAAATAAGAATTTTGTTGTTAATTTTATCTCCTTCAACATCTTTTATCTGATTTATAACATAGGCAAAAGCAGATATTAAAAGTAAAGTTAAAACATCGTAATAGTTTATTTCATTTTTTGAAAGATAAAGACCATTTAGATAAAATATAAGCGTTGGTATGAATAGATGTGGACGTGTTAAAAAAAAAGATGAATAATTTTAATCACTTTCAAGAAAAACTTTATAACCCTTATATGTCATATATAAATCTGCTTTTGAGCTTATTTCAAAGGGAGAATGCATATTCAAAATAGGAGGACCAACATCTATTATATCCATACCATATTCTGCAAAAAATAGAGCAACAGTTCCACCACCTCCTTCATCAACCTTACCAAGCATACCCGTTTGCCATATAACATTATTATTATTGAATAAATTTCTTATATAACCTGTAAATTCTGCACTTGCTTCACTTGTAACATATTTGCCACCACTTCCTGTATATTTAACAATAGCAACACCATGATTTAATTTTGCACTATTATTTGGATCAGACACTTCCTTAAAATTAGGATGAATAGCACTTGTTACATCAGCAGATATAGCTTTTGATTTATAAAGTGCCATTTCAACACTATAATTTTTGAGACTATTTTCAACTTCAAGAATTCTCCTGACTACAATGTGTAAAAATTTACTCCTTGCAGATGTATTACCAACTGAGCCAATTTCCTCCTTATCTACAAATAAAAGCAAAATAGGATATTCATTATTTTCTAAATCCCTTAATGCTTTAAGAGATGCCCAAACACAAATTCTATCATCCTGACCATAACCACCAATTAAACTTCTATCAATACCAATATCTCTAACTTTATATGCTGGAACAATAGTAATATCAGCAGATGTAAAGTCCTCTTCCTCAATTTCATACTTTTCTTTTAAAATTTTTAATATATTAGCTTTAACTTTATTCTTTTCTTCACCATCCAATGGAATACTCCCAAATAGAACATCTAGCTTCTCAGCAGGTAATGCTTCATCTATTTTTTTATCTGCTTGTACTTTTTTTGATAAGTGTGGTAACAAATCTGCTATTGTAAATACAGGATCATTTTCATCTTCACCAATTACGATGTATTGCTTTCTATTATGCTTTGTTATAATTACACCATGAATTGCAAGTGGAATTGAATACCATTGATATTTCTTAATACCACCATAGTATTGCGTATCTAATAGTAAAAGTTCAGTATCTTCATAAAGTGGTTTTGGTTTTAGGTCTATTCTTGGTGCATCAATGTGCGAAACTATTATCTTAAAACCTTCTAGTGCCTCACGCTTACCCTTTTTATACAATGCTACAATTCTATCTTTATCAGAAAATATAAGTTTATCATCATTATAATTAAATCCATCTTTATATCCATTTTCAAGTGCAACACTTGTTATGTAGTTTACAACCTCTCTTTCAGTTTTGCAAAGTCCAAGAAATTGCTTATATTCTTCTGCAAGTTTGAAAATTTCTTCTTTTTCTTTTGATGAAATTTTTTCCCATACATTTGCCATAAATGAAAATTTTAAAGCTTTAATATACTAAATCTAACAAGCCTCTCAAATTTATATGGAACTATAACTTCTCTACTCTCAAAAACACCCTTTTTTTCAATAACTTTTCCAACTACACCCAAAAGCAAACCATATGGATAAACACCATCTAAAGAAGATGTTATAACTGTATCACCTTCCTTAATATCTGAACCTTCTGCTATGTAAGAGATTCTTGGAACTTTACCACCTTCAAAAATACCAAGATATTTACTCCTTTTAATTATAATAGATGCAAAAAATTCAGGATTATAGATTGTAATGACTCTACTTGAACTTCTATTAACTTCAACAACTTTACCAACTAGTATATTCCTAATAGTTAAAACATCACCATACTTAACACTATCATTAGCACCAACATTTATCATAATCTCCTCTGGATATATACTTGGAATAAACGATATTGCAAAACTACTTATTGTTCTATCATCCTCTAACAAAATAAATCTTTCAAAATTTTCTCTAATGCTATAAATATCCCATATAAAGTTTGAAATCTCAACAATTGGATAATATAGAAATTTTAAGTTTTCAAATAATATCATTCTTGGAAGTTTAAAGAAAAAAAGTAGTGAAAAAATAAGTAAAATAAAATTATAAAAATTCACATTACCTTGGTTTTAAAATCCGCTTACCTTTTGAAAGTAAAGGTTTATACTTACTCAAATTCTCAACAATTTTACCTATCCCTCTTACAACTGTTTCAAGTGGATAATCTACTCTATGAACTTTTATATTAAGCTCCTCTTGAATCCTAAGATCTAATCCTTTTATCAAAGAACCTCCACCTGTTAAATAAATGCCATTTTCAAGAACATCTCTAACTAAATCTGATTTTGCATTTTCAAGTAATCTTGAGATTGCATTTATAATTTGATCAATAGGACCATTTAAGGCTTCTCTAATTTCTGATGATGAAATCCTAATTGTTCTGGGTCTATGTTGAATCATATCCCATCCTAATATTTCAACATATTCCTCTTCTTCAAATGGATAGGCATTACCAATTTTTATTTTAATCTCTTCCGCTGTAAGATAACCTATATTAGCATTATATTTTCTTCTTATATAATCTATAATTGCTTCATCCATCTCATCACCTGCAATTGTGATAGAATTTTGATGAGCAATTTGATTTAAAGATATTATTGCAATTTCTGATGTTCCTCCTCCAATGTCTACTATCATATAACCTTTTGGTTTTGAAATATCCAAACCAATACCAAGCATAGATGCTATTGGCTCCGGAACTAAATATACTTCTCTTGCACCAGCTCCAATACCAGCATCTATTACAGCTTTTTTCTCAACCTCATTTGCACCAGCAGGAACCCCCACTACCAAAATAGGACTTATAAGCTTACTAATTTTCCTAATTATCCTATGAATAAATTCTTGAACAAGCTCTAAATTTTCAATTACACCATCCCTAATAGGTCTAACAGCTAATATACCTTCTGGCGTTTTACCATACATCATCTTAGCTTCTTCACCAATTGCTATAACTTCCTTTCTTTCAATATCATATGCAACAACAGAAGGAATTCTAAATACAATACCTCTACCCTTTTGATAAACAAGTGTATAAGCAGTTCCTAGATCTATACCAATTTCAGATGAGAAAAAATTTAGCAAGTGCGAAATTTTAAAGTCTTTTCAATTTTTATAAGCTCTTATACAAAAGAAACCACCATCTCTATTAAAACCTTCAAATATCTTTAAATTATCAATAGGTTTTTCTTCATTTGGTTTATCAAAAAGTGTTGTCAAAACTTTATCTAATTTAAATTTTGATAGTTCAAGCATTGCTCTAATTTCATTAAATGAATAGAAAAAGGCATGCTTATAAAGCGGATGTTCTTTCTTCCTTTTATAATATTCAGCCCAAAGTGAATCTGATAATATAAGTCCAAGAACCAATTTCCCATTATTTACCAATACCCTATTAGCTTCTTTTAGGACAGAAAATGGGTCTTTTATAAAACATAATGATACAACAATTAAAACCAAATCAAAAGATCCATCTTTAAATGGTAATCTCTCACCTTTTGCTTTCACCAGTATTATTCCTCTTTCTTTTGCAAACTTTAACATATTAAATGATATATCAACACCATATTTAACATTTAATCTACTTGCAAACCTACCTGTTCCAACACCAATTTCAAGCCCTCTTTCAAAATTATCAATAAGCATGGATAAACATTTTAATTCTAATTCATATGCTGATTTTCCAAAAGGCCTTTCAAACCACTCATCATATTTAATATAATAATTATCAAAAATGTTCATTTTTTTAGTGACATAAAAGCAATAGAAATATAAAAGCTTAAAAAACCATAATATCTATACTCTTCAACCAAAGAAGATTTATCAACAAGAGGAAAAACAATACCAATTTCAGGAACAACTTTATTTTTTCCTTTCCCAAGAAAAAGTCCAGCAAAAGCATTAAGTCTTGGAAATGAAAACGAATATTCTTTTGGACAATCAAATAGGCATACTCGATCATTTACAATTATAAAATCACCACCAAAACCATAATATAACTTATCATTTCCAAAACTAAAGGATGTATAAAAAAATAAAAATGTATAACCAAATGGAAAAAATGGAGAAAATCCAAGACCAAAAGTACCAGGACTAGACCTAAAATCCAAATAAACATTTCCTGAAAAAGAAATACCAAAGTCTACATTTTCATCCAATCCATATCTGCGAGATAAAATAAATATTGGAATTGGAATAGCTAGAACATTAGAATCAATATCAATTTGTAAAGGATAAACAGCTCCAAAAGATGTTATTGTAAAATTTTTATCTCTTGAAGCAGTAAATGGAATCTGATGAGTCATTGGGATAACACAACCAAAAAGAAATATAAAAATAAAATTCTTTTTCATTCCTCAATCTTATATACAAATCCAAGCGTAAAGGAAAAACTATAACCATTTCCTTTTCTAAAAAGTTTCATTTTCTTATTTGGAAAAGGTATTAGAAAATCAAGTTGCAAGAGAATTTCATCAAAATTCAAAAAATTTATATAATAAGGCCAAAAAATAAAGGACATATTATCGTCTTTTGATTTTCTTTGAAAATCAAGACCAAGAACCATATTTAAAAATGGAAATATAGTGTTATTTCTTATGGTTTTTGAGTTTTCACTATAATCAATGTATCTTTCATAATAATTTATAACACTTAACTTTGTACCTGCATAAAACAAATTTTGTTTATAAAAAATACTAAAAAAGGGATAGAGATAATTAAAACTCCCTGGGTATACAATAATTTTTCCTCCTGATCCATAAGTAATTCCACCATTGAAAACTATATTATCCTTGCCAAAAAGAGAATTACATTTATAATCAATTGCCAAAGAAATAGGAAAGAAGTTAACTGAAACACCTACATCTGAATATTCATCCATACCATATCTAATACCAAAGAGTGACTCAAGATTTCCCATAAGACTATAATCGTAAGAAGATATTGTATCATCGAAAAAGGGTATATTACCAGAGAAAGATGAATATAATCTAAAATTACCCTCTGGTGCTGTATTAGGTATATGTAAAAATACTAAATAAGGTTCACTAGCATAAAATGAACACCCTATAAGTCCTATCAATAAACCAAATTTTTTCATATTTGAAATTTTAAAGGGCTAACTGTCCAATAATTTATAGGGATGGTATAATCCTATCCTCAGCATCTATTCTTCCTTCCAACACTATAACCAATCGCAAAATTAGCTCATTACGATATTTATTGTATTCTCCTCAATTACTCCCCTCTAATCCCAAAATTTATTGGACAATCTTTTTTACACTTTATTGGACAATTTTTTTCTCCTAAATTTTTATAGCGTTGGATAAGCTCTTTTACTACAGTAAGATCCTTTTTTAAGAGTTTTGCTATCTTTTCAATAAATTGCAATTAATTAGACAAAATTTAAAATTTTTTTATCCTTTAAAATTTTGGTATGTTTGCATTTCTTATTATAACCCAAGCACCAACAGATGCAGCTAGTGGAACATGGCTAAAAATAAGAGGCTCTCAGAGGAGCACAGGTATTCAGCTTCTTAGAGGAAATTTCGGTAATAACCCAACTGGTTTTACTCTTAAATGGTATCATGATTTCTCATTCAGCTCAACAGATACATATAAGTGTTCTAACACAAATCCTGACTCACTGGAATGTGGATGTGAAGGCGAACCTGTTATATATGATGTAAATGCTGATGGAATAAATGACATTATATTTACTTGGGCAGATTCAGTATCTTCTCATACTGCTTCTGTAAAGGTTTTAAATGGATTAAATGGTAATGTAATATGGGATTTTGCACCTCTTAATTTTGGCTCACATCAATCACCTGCCATTGGTGATGTAAATGGCGCAAATCCTGGTCCTGAAATAGTTGTCCTACAGCATAAGCAAAATAGACTTCATATCTTAAGATTAAATGGAACAGAAATATGTAATCTAGCTTTGTCGAATGCAGCACTCTACTCTTCACCTATTATTATACCTGATGTAAATGGTGATGGAAGAGCTGATATCGTATTTACATACGCAGAAGCTCCAAATATAAATTGTCTCAGTCTATCGGGTTGTCTAGTTATTAGAGCAGTTAGTGGAACATGTGGTTCTATATGGACTAGAAGGATAACTTTATCACCTCCAGATGTATTCATGCCCCCTCTAGGGACTGTCACATATGGAAATGCTGGAAATAATGGAAACAGAATATATGCACTAGCTAATACAGGATTATTGGTTGCTATAAATCCAGCAAATGGTAATGTTTTTTGGCAATTTCACCTAGGTCCTACTGGTGGAGGTTATTGGAGTACACCTGTTATTGCGGACTTTAGAGGACCAGCAGGTAATGGTGATGAGATTATGGTAACGCGATATGAAGGTTATATTTACCTTATAAGGGATAACGGGACATCTGGAAGTATTATCTGGATTGATACACTTGGAGGAAGTCCTCCATATAATGTAAATACATCTGTTGCAACTTGGGATATAGACAATGATGGATGTGATGATTATGTTTTCGGTTATTCACAGTTTTCGCTATCACCAAGAGCAACTGCAAGGAAGGGTAATAATAAGCAAGTCATATGGGATATACAACTTCCTGATGCCCTAGGAGCTATCCCTTCATACCATAGCGGAGCACCTAGAATAGGAGAGTTAGTTCCGACAAATCCAGGTATGGAAGCTGTTATAGCAACGGGCTATACACCAACTGAGAATTCTCTGTATTTAATAGATTTGGATAATGGTAATATCATTTGGCGATTTAGGGCAAGCGATTACATACCAGGTGGTGCCACATTTGAAGGTGGTGCTATTGCAGATATTGATGGTGATGGATGTTCTGAAATTATAAATCTTCCTTCATTTAACAATAATGCAAGAGTTGTAGTGTTAGATGACCCTTTAAATAGCACAAATTGCGGAACAATAAGTTATATTAAGCCAAGTTGTTCTTTAACACCTGTTGATTACGAAGAAATTAAAGATGATATAGAGGTTAAAATTATAAGCCAGAAAGGTAGATTTCTTGTTAAGTTAAATAAACCTTCTGATTTGGAAATCTTGCAAGTGGATGGAAGGTTAATCGAGCGATATAGAAATGTAAAAGAAATATCAATAAGTGTTAAACCTGGCATTTATGTAGTAAAGGTTGAGAACAAGTCATATAAGGTAGTAGTTAATTAAACTATTGAAAGAATTTATTAGCGATTGGGTATCTTCTATCTCTGTAAAATGCTCTTTTTGTAATTTTTGGACCAATTGCACTTTGTCTTCTTTTGAATTCATTTTTTCTAATCATATTCAAAACTTTATTAACATATTCTTCATCCCTTATCTCCCTTATAATATCTTCTTTTGATAAGTCCTCCTCAATTGCCATTTGAATAATTTTATCAAGCAATTCATATGAACCAATCTCATCTTCATCATATTGATTTTCTCTAAGCTCTGCTGATGGTCTTTTGGTAAATATCCTCTCAGGTATTACATTATCCTTTTTATTTCTCCATCGTGCAATTTTATAAATCCAAGTTTTATAAACATCTTTTAATGGAGCATAAGCTCCTACCATATCTCCATATAGTGTAGCATATCCAACTGCATATTCACTTTTATTTCCTGTTGTAATAACTAGTGCTTTGAATTTATTTGAAAGTGCCATCAAGATATTGCCTCTTATCCTTGATTGTAAATTTTCTTCAGTTGTATCAGAAGTATAATTTTTAAATGCAGATTTTAGCTCCTCTATATAGCTTTCAAGTATATTATCTATACTAAATTCCAAGAGTTGAATACCTAAATTTTTTGAAAGTAGCTTTGCATCTTCATAGCTTTCAAACTTATTATATTTACTACCCATCCAAACTCCAATAACATTTTCTTTTGAAAATGCATCTACACATAATACGCTTGTTAATGCAGAATCAATACCCCCCGATATACCTACAATTACCTTATTAAATCCACTCTTAATTAGATAATCCCGAAGTCCTAATAAAATCGCTTTATAGACCTCTTCCTCAAAGCACAAATTTTCATTCAAAACCCCCTTAAATTCAAAACTATTCTTAAGTTCCTTTTTAATGAAAATTTCTTTAATACTTATATTCAATTTATGGTCATTTAACCTATTTTCAAAAGCTTTAGATTTTATAGACCATTCCCTTGGAATATCAACTATTACTAAATCTTCTTCAAACGCTTTTGCTCTCAAAATCACTTTACCATCATTTACCAAAAAACTCCTTCCATCAAATACCAAATCATCTTCACCACCAACTAGATTAACATACAAAATTGGTACTAAATTATCTATATTTCTTGCAATAATTAAGCTTTCTCTTTCTTCCTGCTTGCCTACAAAATATGGAGAGCCATTTATAACAATCCCAAAGTCAATTCCATAAATACTATAGATTCTCATTGGCCCATCAGGATGCCAAATATCTTGACAAATTACAATTCCAATCTTATATCCATTTATATTCAAAATTTTATATTCATCACCTTGCTTAAAAACTCGTTTTTCATCAAAAGTGCTATAATTTGGAAGATAAAATTTTTCAACTGTATCAATCAACTTCCCATCATGCAAAATACCTGCACTATTATAAACAAATCCATTCTTTTCATTTACAAATCCAACTATTACAATCTCATCCTTCACAAAGCTTGCAACTTCATAAATACTATAAACACTTCTTTTTACAAAGTTTGGTCTTATAGCTAAATCTTCAATTAAATAACCTGTCAATGATAGTTCTGGAAATACAACTAAATCGCTATTAAAATTCCTTGCTTTTTGGATGTATTCTAAAATTTTTTTCTTGTTATATTCAAAATCGCCAACAATGGGATTTATTTGACAAATTGCAACCCTTAAATTCATTTCAATTTACTTTTAAAACTCTAATTTGCAACTTCCCAACTACTCCCATAATTTCTGCTTGCTTATCTATTGAGCCTCTTTGAAGCATTAGATGACCTACATTTGCAGGGAATTGACCAAATGTAGGATCAATCCATATCCATTTACCATTTATATATGAGGCATTCCAAGCATGATAATAATATCTACCATCTTGATAAATTAAACCTACTACTATATCAGTTGGAATACCTGCTGCTCTTGCAAGTGCTGTATATAAGATTGAATGTTCATTGCAATCACCATAACCCATATCTAATACTTCAATAGCATTTGGAACACTAACAGTAGGTTTCTTTTGTAAGTTCGCATATACCCAATTCATAATAGCTCTTGCTCTTTCCAAACTATTCTTCCTATCCTTTACAATTTCATTTGCTAAATTTTTAATTCTTGGATTATCTGATTGTGCAAATTCATCAGGCTTTAAATATACTTTAATACTATCTGGAATAATTGTATCTGTTTCTTTTAAATCATTTAAATTTTGTTTTTTAATTTCAACCTTAGCACTTGAATTATTCTTTTCAATAAGCCTTTGAGCACCAAAATCCAAAACTAAATTACCCCTTAAACTATCAAGCTGTAAAACAATTATACTATCCTTCTGATCATCAAAATAACCTTCTGGCTTTATAGCAAACATCAAAAGTACATCTAATTTCTCATCTTCAATTTTAATAGCACTTTCCATAGGCTCACTAATTAGTGTAATATCAAATGGTGATTCAACTTTTATTATTCTATTGTCCAGAATATAAACCTTCGTTTGGGCACCAAACATATTTGTTTGATATGCTTTTGCCTTTACGATTTTACTTTTATATTCAGTTTCCAAAATTCCTAAATTTTCACTTTTTGCACTACCCAAAACGAAATTAGTAGGATCATAAACATCCATTTCTTTTGGAGGTTCTTTACCTAATAAAATTACTGCCCACCAACTTTGAGGAAGGAAAAATTCATGTTTTAATTGATATTCTCTTTTTGTTTTTGGCATTTTATCACCTTCAATTTCAACAATTAGCTTATTCTTTTCAACTCTACCAATTGCTTTAAGTCGAACATCTGTTTTTAACTCAAAATTAAATTCAGTTGTTTTTAGATTACTATTAAGTTTAACAGTTGTAAATGTAATAAGCTCTTTATCTTGACCAAGCATTTTTAGAACAAGTACAGACTTTTCATTAACTTCATAACCATTTAAAACTTTTTTAATTAAATAGTAATTATAACCAACTTTTGCTCCTCTTATATAAGCTGAAAACCACTCCTCATATTGATTTTTTAATAAGTTTCCTTTAAATGTTGAACATGAAACTAGAGACAATAAGATAATGATATTTCTAAGCATAACTAAAAGTTTAAAGTAGAGTTTTAATTCTTGCAAATCATTTGCAATAATTTAAACTTTAAAATTTCCGACTTTCCATATCGGAAATTAAAAAAGGAGGTAGATAGAATGAAAAAGGTTGCAACAATTTTTATAATTTTGAATATATCAAGTCTCTATGCACATGAGCGCCTTTTTACTTATTCATATGATACAGATTATCTACCAAAGGGTTTGTTTGAGGTAGAACAGTGGGTTACGTTAAAAGCTGGAAAGGATAAGGGGATTTACAATTTATGGGATATGCGAACAGAATTTGAATATGCTATTACACCCAGAACACATCTAGCACTCTATTTGGATTATAGTTCAAAGTTCCATCAATACTATGATAGCACAGTTAAAACTATTCAATCTTTTAAATTCAAAGGTGTAGATCTTGCAATTGTTCATAGGATTTCAAGTCCAAGAGAAAAATTAGGATTTGGACTATATGGAGAGTTTAAATATAGACCAAATGAATATGAAATTGAAGAGAAATTATTATTTAGCAAATATCTATTTTCAGAGAAAATTCTAACAACACTAAACATTGTATTTGAACAAAAATTTGAGATGGAATATGAAAATAATGGAAAGCTTGAAACTAAAAAAGAGGCAATTTTAATGATACCATTTGGCATAGCTTATAAATTCTCAAATTTCTCAATTGGGCTTGAAGCCTGGATGCACAGTGAATGGCCAGATAGGTTATTACCATCATCATTCACTAATGCAGAGCATAATGCATTCTTCCTTGGACCTGTAATTCACTACTCAACTTCAAAATTCTGGGTAACATTTACCATAACTCCTCAAATTACAAATATTCTTGATGAACATGAAAAACTTGAGACAAGAATGATTTTTGCAATACTATTTTAGGAGGGAATTATGCTTTCCCTCCTTACTAAAATTTATTTAACAAATGAGCAAGCCCTTAAATTAGCATTTGAAAATTGTAATGATGTTAAAATTTTCAAACTAATTTTGAATAATGAGATTAAAAATGACTTAAAGCGTAAAAAATTTCCACTACCCTTGAAAGATTCATTAAACTTTTATTATGGATGTAATAATGTTGCTTTAATAGATGATATATTAGGAAAGCACCTTCCAATAACATTCATGGTCGTTTTAAATAATGAAGGTTATGTAAAGTTTGTAGAGATATTAGCATATAGAGAACCATATGGTAGTGAAATTAAAAATAAAGCTTTCTTATTGCAATTTGAAAATAAAACAACTAGAGATAGTTTAAGACTAAATAAGGAAATTAAAAATATAGAAGGTGCTACAATTTCCGTAAATTCTATAACCTATGCAGTAAAAAGAACACTTTACTTATACGAAAACTATGTCAGGCATAAAATTAAGTAAGCTCCCAATTGGTATAAAAATCGCTTTTATTTGCTTTTACTTGTTCATAGTCCTTGGCTTTTTATTTGCACATTTAATTATGCACTTTAAATTAGATGGTTCATTTACACCAAAAGATATTATTGATTACTATAAAGGAAATGAAGCATTATTAAAATTTCAAAAAACACCTTTGGAATTGTCAGAAACTGCTCATTTTCATTCATTTATTTCACCCTTAATAGCCCTTGCGCTTTCTATTTTCTTTTCATTTACGAGATTAAAAGAAACTTTCAAAAACCTAATTATTTTGCTTTCATTTATTTCAGTATTACTATTGATAATAAATCCATGGCTTTTAACATTTAGCTCTAGCCTTTTTGTATATTTAAAGTATTTGAGCTCTTTCATTTTAATTTTTACTTTCTTGTTTATGGGTGCATTAGTGATATGCGAATTTTTCAAATCTTCTTAATAGTCCAATAACATTCTATCCCTTCCTCTCTTAGAATATCACATAATGTAGAACTTCTTATTCCATCAGAACAAGCAATAAAATAAACCTTATCTTTTTCAAATTTTTCTATATTTTCAAGATATTCAAAGAAATCATCATTTGAGCTAATATGAATAAAAATATGGGGGATATCAAGTTCCTTCCTTAGATAAATTAGCATTTCAAGAGGTATATATCTCAAATTTTCAATTAAAACATCATTTATAATAGCAATATCCATCTTTTCAAGTTCAATTCTAAATTTTTCTAAATCCTCTAAAGTTTCAATATGCATACCTTAAAATTTTAAAACTTAATTATGGTTATAATATCAGCAGATATATCCTTGCTAAGAACAGAAATGGAACAACTTGCAAAGGAAAAGAAAGCTGTTTTGTTAAATCCGGATAATCAAGCATTTGCTTATATCAAAAAACACAAACCTAAGGTTATTATTTTAGATATTTCTTCTGCAGAATCTCTACTATATGAGATTTATACAGCAATAAGGAATGAAATACCAGATGCTCAATTCATAATTCTAGGTTATCAAAGATCAGCGAAAGGTAAATTTGAAAATATTCAAGCCTTTAAAGTATTTCCATACAATAGGAGAAGGTTTAAACAAATTTTAAGGGAGCATTTTAAACTGTGATTGATGTTTTATCTGAAATTTCAAGGCTTGGAACACCTTTATATTTCTATTTAAAGGAGAAAATTTTAGATAATGCAAAAAAATTAAAAGAACATTTCAGAAATGTTGAAGTATTCTATGCAGTAAAAGCTAATTTCAATCCTGAAATATTAAGTATTTTCAAGGATGAAGGATTTGGTTTTGAAGTTGTCTCAAAAGGAGAACTTAAACTAGCGCTTAAAACAGGTATTGATCCAACTAAAATTGTATTTAATGGAAATGGCAAAACATACGAGGAAGTTAAGTTTGCTATTGAGAATGGTGTTGAAATCTTTAATTTCGATAGTGTTGATCAATTATTATTATTAGAAAGTGTAGCAAATGAACTTAATAAAACTATTAAAGCACTTGCAAGAATTAAATCACTTATAGATGTTGAAACTCATCCACACTTGCAGACAGGCATATTTACAAGTAAATTTGGATTAAATGATGAAGAAATAGATGAAGTATTGGACATTTCAAAAAACTTAAAGAAAGTTAAAATTGTTGGTATTCATAGTCACATTGGTTCAAATATAAGAGATGAAGAACCATTTATAAAATCCACATATAGAGTTATTAAAATAGCTAAAAGTTTTGGTAATATTGAAATTTTGAACTTAGGAGGAGGATTTGCAATAAACATGAACTTTAAAGAAGTTCCAAAGCTATATAATGAACTTACTAAAAATTATAGAGTATTTATAGAACCTGGAAGGTATTTAATAGGAGATGCGGGATTTATATTGTCAAAGGTTATCTCAATAAAGAAAGGTTATCCTCATGATTTTCTTGTAATAGATTGTAGTATGTCAGAGTTAATAAGACCAGCCTTGTATGGTGCTTATCACCCAATTAAACCACTGAAAGAAAAAGCACCTGAAAAGTTTTACTTAGTAGTAGGGCCAATTTGTGAGAATTCAGATGTATTTGGTGAATACTTACTTCCAAGTATGGATTTATATGATTTATTAATAATTGAGAATTGTGGTGCATATGGTTATTCAATGTCTTCAAATTACAATGGAAGAGAAAAACCTTGTGAAGTTCTTATTGAAGAAAAACATTATAGAATTATAAATGAGAGAAAATTTCTCTAAGAAATATCTACACCTTTATTGAACCTTAAAACAACAATGCCCACATTATAAATTTCAAATACACTAAAACTATAAACATTGCTACCATATAAGCTCAAAATTTCCTCAATATCAATATCCTCTCTCCTATTCGCAAATGCTAGAATGTTAAATCTTTCAAGGGATATCTGCTCATATACAACCTTTTCCAGCGACAAAAATCTTGTAAGTAAATTATAAACTAATTTTATTTCTTCTGCTATTTCATAAGCACTCAAGTTTAGCCTCAAAATATCATCATATTGATAAAATAATCGCTTTACAACTCTTTCAGAAACTTTATTTTCAATGATATTCATAACTTCATTTAACTTTTGAACATTCAAATTCCTCATACCTTCATCAAAATCCCTAATCTTTGGAACAATCTGAACAATAGCACTTTTTAAAGAATTATAAACATCAATTTCATTTTCAAAGTTTTCTAGTAATGCAGATATTTTTGCATGAACAACATTCAAACTACCTCTATTTTTAAACTCAAATGATAATAAAAGAAACTTCTTATCTTTTAGCATTTCAATAAATGCATTTTCTGAAAAAAACTGTTCTTTTGGAAGAATTATAAACAATCTTAAATCTATTCTGTTACTATCAATATCCTCAGGAAGTATTAGCATTTGAGGAATTGATGTTCGTTCAGTTTCAGAGATTAAATATGGTATCAAAATCCTACCATACAATTCCATACCAGCCCTAACTTTAAAAAATCTAGTTCGTCTTTCCTTAGGTTTTGAAAATTCCTCTTTTAGATAATTTAAAATTAGAGAATGTCTTTCAATAGGAATAAAATCTCCATTTTCATCACTAATTTCAAGCCTTATTACAACAAAACCTTCATCAGTTATAAATTCCTTATCAAATTTCCTTACATAGTTACTAATAACTTCTTTTAGAGCTTCAAGAACTTCATCAAGTGATACATTTTCATAACTTCCAACAATAGTTATCCCGGTTAATTTCTCTTTTTTTGTTATGAAATTATGAATATCTATCTGAATTTTTCTTGTTCTTGAATATTCTTTTTGCAATCTATATGACTTGTAAACAATATATGCCAAATCTTCTATTTTTCTCTCTGAAAGATATTGTTCTGAACGTGATAAAATGAATTTTATAAGTTCTCCATTTTCTCCAACAATTTCTTTATACTCTTGATTATTACAAAATTCTTTCAACTTATCCATTACTCCATTGTAAATTTTTATCTTCTTTGTTCCAATACTTAGTAATCTTGTTAAAGAAATGCCTCCCTTAACAGCAGTTTTCAATAAACCTAAAAATCTATTCTTATTTGCTTCAATTCTAATAATTTCCTCTTCTTTCAAGTTTCTAATTTTAAGAACAATTATTGCTTCATCTTTTTCAGTAGCAACAGCATATGCAAAATGTATGTTAAAACCCTCATCATGAAATATACCAAGAACTGCATCCATAATACCTGCCCAATCCATTGCAACTATATAAATTGTAAATACACCATTCTCATATTTTGTTTCAATAATTGGTTCATTAGTTTTTCTAAATTCTTCAATTGCTCTTAATACATAATGTTCATCTTCTTTACTTAACTTTTCCAAAATCATTAAGTTATCAAATTTTAAAGGATAGTTGCATTTAACTTATCTAATACTCTATAACTTACAGCTTCCGCTATATGCTCAATCTTAATATCAATAGAATTGTTTAAGTCTGCAATTGTCCTACTAACCTTAATGATTTTATGTATAGCTCTTGCTGAAAAATTAAATTTCTTTGAAACATTCTTTAAAAATTCCTCTGCTTTTTCATCCATCTTACAAAATTTTGATATTTCTCTTTCAGACATTTGAGCATTTGTTCTTACTATCAGACCCTTGAATCTATGCGACTGAATTTCCCTTGCTCTCAAGACCCTTTCTCTTATTATAGCAGAACTTTCACCACCATCTTTATACTTTAATTCCTCATATGGTATATTTGGAACTTCTATATGTATGTCAATTCTATCTAATAGAGGACCCGAAACTCTACTCTGATATTGCCTTATTTGATGTATTGAACATTTACAATTACCATATCCAAAATATCCACAAGGGCAAGGATTCATAGCGCAAACAAGCATAAACTTTGAAGGAATTTTTACTTTATAATTTGCTCTTGATATTACTACATAACCATCTTCTAAAGGTTGTCTTAGAACCTCAAGTGTTTTTCTTGAAAATTCAGGAAGTTCATCCAAAAACAGAACACCATTATGTGCAAGCGAAACTTCACCAGGTTGGAAATAACTTCCACCACCAATAAGCCCAACATCGGAAATTGAATGATGAGGATTCCTAAAAGGTCTGATTTTCATTATTCCATGACTTAATAATCCTGCAATTGAATAAATTTTTGTAGTTTCGAGCGCCTCTTCGTTAGTTAAGGGAGGCAGGAGTGTTGGAATCCTTTTTGCAAACATCGTTTTCCCACTTCCTGGAGGTCCAAGCATGAGTAGATTATGACCACCTGCTACTGCTATTTCTATTGCTCTTTTAATTGCCCACTGCCCCTTTATATCACTTATATCTAAGTCATAACTATATACAAACTCCTCTCGTTTTTCATCAAAAGGTTCTCTCTTTATTTCGTTTCTTAAAAATTGAACTACATCAACTAAGTTTTCAAATGGATAAACTTTTAATTTTTCAACAATACTTGCTTCATATCTATTTTCATATGGAACAATTACACCCTCATAACCTAACTCTCTTGCCATTATACAAACTGGAAGAACACCTTTTACCTTTCTTAACTTCCCATCTAATGATAGCTCTCCAACTATTATGTATTTTTTATAAAATTCACTATAATCTAAGTATCCAAGTGATGATAAAATACCAATAGCAATAGGTAGATCAAATAACGAACCTTCTTTTCGCATATCAGCAGGTGCTAAATTTATTCGGATTTTTTTAGAAAGTAAGCTAAATCCAGAGTTCTTAATAGCAGATATCACTCTTTCCCTTGCTTCTTTTACACTTGTTTCAGCAAGTCCAACAAGAATAACAGATGGAAGCCCATTTGAAAGATCAACTTCAACATCCACCAAAAACCCTTCAACACCAATTACATTTGCTGATGATATTTTTGCATACATATTTAATTATTTTGGAATGATTCTTAACAAATTCTAAACAGAAAATCATAAAAGTTTTTCAACCCAATTTCCTATTGGCTCTAAATGAGATGTAAAATGTCTTAAATACTTAGATTCTTTTGTAATCCTCATTCCTCCAATTAAATGCTTTTTCTTTTTGATAGTTTCAAATATTTGTACAACATATTCTAAATGACTTTTTGTATAAACCCTTCTTGGAATTGCAAGTCTTACAAAATTATATTTAGCATCCTTAAACATAAATTTACCTACTTCAACTGCCCTAATACCACCCTCAATGTAAAGTGCAATTACTAAGCTTTGACCTGGAAATTCATTTTCTTCAACATGCTCTAAAAATTTTTTTGCTTCAACATATACTGCATGACCTCCAAATGGTCTCATTACAGGAATACCAAGATTATGTAATTCATCTACTAAGAATTTAACCTGACTAACCCTATGCTCTAAATAATGTTCATCAATGCTTTCAAATAGTCCAATCGCAATAATTTCTAAATCTCTGCCTGCTAAACCTCCATAAGTTGGAAATCCTTCAAATAGAATAAGATAATTCTTTAATTCATTTGCCAATTCTTCATCATCTAGTGCAATAAATCCACCTATATGATTTAATCCATCTTTTTTAGCACTAAATGTAATAATATCTGCATAGCTTAATGTTTCATTTACAATTTCAAGAATGGATTTATTTTTATATCTTTCATCTCTTAACTTCACAAGATAGCTATTTTCAGAAACCCTACATGCATCTATCATTAGCTTTATATTATACTTTTCACATATTCTTTTTGTTTCTTTAACATTTTCAATACTTACAGCTTGACCTCCACCTGAATTATTTGTAATTGTCAAAACCACAAGCTTAACTTTATCTTTAAATTTTTTTATTAAATTTTCAAGTTTATTCAAATCTATATTTCCCTTAAATGGATAATCACTTTCTATATCATGTTCTTCAGGAATATCGTAAATTATAACTCCACCAAACTCAAAATTACCTCTTGTTGTATCAAATAATGTGTTTGATATTACAACATCACCTTTATTCAATAATGCAGTTGTAATAATTTTTTCACCAGCTCTTCCCTGATGAACAGGAATTACAATGTTCTTAGTTGTATATTTCTTAACAGCATTCTCGAATTTATAAAAACTTTCAGCACCTGCATAACTTTCATCACCAAGCATCATAGCACACATCTGATATTTACTAAGAGCAGATGTTCCACTATCTGTTAATAAATCAATTGTCACAACATTTGAAGGCAATAAAAATACATTATAGTGTGCATTTCTGATATAATTTAATCTATCTTCTCTCCTTGTAATTGCTATAGGTTCTATTACTTTTATCTTATATGGTTCAAAATTCATCTTATTATAGAAATTGCACTTAAAACATCATCTTTTGATAAGTCTATAAGCTTAACTCCACTAGCATTCCTTGAATACTCTTGAAGATTTGAAACATCTATCCTCAAAACAATACCATTTCTTGTAATCATAATCAAATTTTCATTCTCTTCTAAACTATCAACAATTGCAAAAAGCTTACCAATTTTATTCTTTGCCCTTAGAATATAAATACCTCTTGCACCCCTTCTTAATATAGGAATTTCACTCTCTTTAACTTTCTTAACATATCCCCTTTCACTAATTGCTATAATTTTAGAATTTTGAAGAACAATACATGCAGATATTACATCTCTACCCCTTACACCTTTAACACCACTACCTTTTCTACTTTGAATTGGTATATCACTTTGCTTAATCCTTACGACCTTACCATCTTCCTTAGCAATCAATATATCTTCCTCCCCAATCGTTAATATAGACTCTACAACTTCATCACCTTCCCTAAGTTTAATAATGGATGTTCCCATCCTACCTCCTAAAACTTCTTCTAATCTAACACGCTTTACTCTACCAGATCTCGTTATAACAACAACGAACCTTGCATCTTCATTTGGAAGTATATCTATAATTCTTTCATCTTGATTAAGTACAAAGAAATTGTTTATAGATTTGCCTTTGCTTGTTAAGCTCGTCTCAGGAATTTTATATGCTTTCATCCAAAATACTCTACCCTTATTAGTTATAAATAATAATTGTGAATGAGTATTGCAAACACAAATTTTATAAGGAACATCATCTTCATACGTATTAATACCAGTTTTTCCTTTTGTTGCTCTATTCTGACTCTTAAAACTCTTTAAGGACATACGCTTAATATAACCACCTTTTGTAATAAGAATTACTACATCTTCTCTTTGGATTAAGTCTTCAATATCAAAACTAATTTCATCCTTTTCATCTTCAGTAATTTCAGTCCTTCTCTTATCTCCAAACTTCTTCTTAATTTCAATAAGCTCTTCCTTTATAAGTCTAATAAGTTCTTTCCTATCACTTAATAGCCTTTCGTAGTATGCAACTTCCTTCTTAAGTTCTCTATATTCTTTAAGAACTTTATCCCTTTCAAGCTTAGTTAAATTTTGGAGTCTAAGTTCTAAAATTGCATTAACCTGTTCAATTGTAAAATTATACTTTACAATTAAATTTTCTTTTGCACTTTGAACATCATCACTATTTCTAATCATTTCAATTATTTCATCCAAATAGTCCAACGCTTTAAGAAATCCTTCAAGTATGTGCATCCTTGCCTTAGCTTTGTTTAATCTAAATTTTGTTCTCCTTATTACAACTTCTTCCCTGAAATTGACAAATACTTCAAGCAGTTGTTTTAAATTAAATGTTTTTGGTTGATTGTTTAAAATTGCAATCATGTTTATACTAAATGTATCCTGAAGCTTGGTATGTTTCATTAGTTGGTTTAAAACAATTTGAGGTTCATATCCTCGCTTTACTTCAATTACAACTCTTAAACCCTCCTTATCCGATTCATCCCTAATATCAGAAATGCCTTCAATTATACCATCTCTTACAAGTTGTGCAATTTTACTAATTAGCTCTGCTTTATTTACAAGATATGGAATTTCCTTAATTACAATATCTTTATCTTCAATCTCATACTTCGCTCTAACTATTACCCTACCCTTACCTGTCTTATAAGCTTCATAAATCCCTTTCCTTCCTACAATTATTCCGCCTGTTGGAAAGTCTGGACCTTTGATGTATTTAAGTAACTCTTCAATTGTTATATTTGGGTTATCTAATAGGGCAATTGTCCCATCAATTACTTCTGATAAGTTATGTGGAGGAATACTTGTTCCCATTCCAACAGCAATCCCAACTGCTCCATTTACTAATAAATTTGGAAATTGTGCAGGAAGGAGAACAGGCTCTTTATATCTTCCATCAAAATTATCAACAAAATCCACAACATCCTCATCTATGTTCTTTAATAGTTCTAAGGAAATGGTAGATAGTCGTGCTTCAGTATATCTGTAAGCAGCTGCAGGATCTCCATCAATTGAACCAAAATTACCTTGCCCCTCAACTAATGGATATCGCATATGAAAATCTTGTGCAAGTCTGACTAATGCATCATAAACTGCTTGATCTCCATGAGGATGATATTTTCCAATTACTTCACCTACAACTGTTGCAGACTTTCTAAATGGTCTATTTGGTAATAATCCCATATCATACATTGCATATAAAATTCTTCTCTGAACAGGCTTTAATCCATCCCTCGCATCAGGTATTGCCCTGCTTATTATTACACTTAATGCATATCTTAAATAACTTTCCTTCAGTTCACCTTCAAAATCAGCATTAATAAATTTTTCCATAAGTCTTAAAACTTCAAAACCTTACTAAAATTATATCCCTTAACTCTAACAATACCTCTTCCTTTAATTTGCAAAACCTTTTTTCCTTGAAGGCTAGTGTTCAATAAAACTTGCTTTGAACCATCTTCTCTATAAAACTCTATCATAATAGGTATTTTCATATTCGCTTCAACTATTAGCTTATTGCCCCTTTTATACACCAGAACATCCTTAATCTCAGCTATTGAGCTTGCATCTAATGTATAAACTTTTGAATAAATAGAATCACCAGTAGATTGTCCATTTCCATTTGCTACATTTCCTACTAAATATATTCTAACTTGCGATGGAGGATTAGCTGGTGTATTCCATCTTATTTGAAATACAAAACTATCCGTTGAAAGTGGAGCGTTTTGATGCTTAGCATATCCAGCAGCACTTACAGTCGTATTTGGACCAATTGCTTGGATTGTTCCAATAACATTATTATTAAGATCTTTTATAATCATCTCAAATCCAAAACGCTTAGTTCCTACTCCTTTTACTACAATATTTAAATCATATGAATTATTGGGAGAAAAGAAAGCTGGTAAGTTTGGAATATAAACAGAGCCATTTCCTGGATTTAACGGTGCCCCCGTATGACAAGCTGTACAGTATGCATTATTTGGAGGGTCTCCTGCATATCCATCAGGTGGTGATGATGAATAAAAAATCAATATCAAGAGCATATCTAAAATTTTAAAGTATTAATGTTTGTTACTAGATATCCAAATCATCCCTAACAAGCTTAAGACCTTCTAAACAAAGTCCTAAAAACTCAGATAATTCTAAATTCAATAGTTCCTTACACTGAGAAATCTGTTCTCTACTTGCACCTTTTGCAAATCCTTTCTCCCTAAATCTTCTTAACATAAAATCAGTATCTACATAATCTAAATTCTTTTGAGGTAAAATTAAAGCACATGCAACGATAAATCCACTTGTAGGGTCAGAAAGATACAAAGCTTTATCCATCAATGTTCTTAAAGGTGCTTTATTATTATGAGCTAGTATGGCATTTAAAATTTCTTCATCGTCAAATCCCATATCTCGCAAAATACTAACACCTATCTCAGGATGATTCCTTGGGTCCTCATTTGTATATTCATAATCCAAGTCATGCAAAATACCTGCAATTTCCCATTTAACTTCATCTTGATTGAAAAATTGTGCAAGTCTTCTCATACATCCACCAACTGCTATAACATGCTTTAGAAGATTGGATTTCTTTATATGTTTTCTAACAGTCTCAATTGCCCATTCTCTGTTTATTCTCATATTACTTAAAAACCTCCATACAATAAAAATGTTATTAACTGGTTTCTTGGATTATTGGCATAAAAGGAACCGCTATATTTTGAAAATACTAACTCAACCTTTAGATTTGGAACAAATTGATAAATTAAACCAAATATAAATGCATTATCTTGATTTTTTGAAGTTCGATAACCAATAGAAAAGGATAAGATATTCGGAACAATACCGAACTCAGAGAGGACAGCAAGTGCAGTTTTATTTTCAGATGTGTCCGGATTGAATAGATTAGGTATTTCATTAGGAATACTTTTATCAGCACTTGCATAAGATAAATATAAGCCAATTGGAAAGTTTTTAATATAGCTTTGAAACTGTCCATCTAGTGCAAAGGCTCTTGTCCTAAGAGTTAAAAAAGGACCACCTGCTGAAAAACTAGCATCTCCCCTCCAAAGTTGAAATCCAAAACCAAAGCCTAAATTTCCAATCCTAGGCATAAAAGCAGTTCTTAAATAATGTGAAGGAGATTTTATATTAACACCAAAAATAGAAAAAGGTATCCATTCAGTTACATTTAAAAATACTAGTTCATGAGAAATAGCAAATGTTATACCTTGCGCAGGAGTAGCTGTTCCTATGTATTGCTGGGCAGAAATATCTTCAATATGTTCTAAAACTATTTGATTTCTAACACTACCTGTATTCAAAAGCTCAAAACCATAAGAAGCACCCAACCTATTTGTAAAAAATGGAATTAGATTGATATCTAATACTTCATTCAATTTATAAACAAAGGGCATCTTAAAGGAAGTAATACTTAATGTAGTAAGATTAATTTCAAGGATAAAGCCTGTAAATTTATTAACACGACCACTAAAAAATAAAAAAGTTTCATAAGGAAATTGAAAGATACCAACATCTGTTCCGGTTGTATCATTTCCATTTGTCTTTTGATAACTTGCCTTCAATACAATAGAAGAGTTTATTACAAAAGGAAGAGATAATCCATCCTTTTCAATAACCTCTTGCTCACCAACTTCTACAAAGCCCGAAGATTTAAATGACCTACCAAACGAATTTAGAGCAGGATAATGTTGAAAATGACATTTCTGACAAGACTCACCTATTTGCCGTGAGAAATTTGGTATAGCATGAACTGATTGTAAGAGGGAAAGAAACAAAATAGAAAATTTAAAAAGTTTTAATTTCATTTTACTTTACTACCTTCTTCAACATCCTTTTCAGTTGTAATGATAACTGGCTTTTCACCTGCTGCAAGAAGCATTCCTTGACTTTCAACACCCATTATTTTCTTTGGTTCTAAATTTGCAACAATTATAACATTTTTATTTATCAAATCCTCTGGTTTATATTCCTCACCAATGCCAGCAACAATCTGCTTTTTCTCATCTCCAAGGCTTACAACTAACTTCAATAGTTTCTTTGATTTTTCAATCCTTTCTGCACTAATAACCTTTCCAACTCTTAGCTCAACCTTTGAAAATTCATCATAAGTTATATAATCTTTCTTAACCCTACTTTTTAAAAGGTTTAATAACTCGTTAATTTCACTATCTTCAATCTTCTTATAGAGATTACCAATTTCCTTAATTTTAACACCCTTTATAGTTTCATCAATTTTTTTAGCACAATCCCAACTATAATTCTTAAGTGATATTGCATCCAGCACTTTTTTTGTAGAAAATGGTACAAATGGTTCAAATGCAATGGATATTGCTCTAATAAATTGAATTGCATTCAAAATAACACGCTTTGCCTGATTTTCATCATATTTTAATAAACTCCAAGGTTTTTTCCTATCAATATAAGCATTTATAAAATCTATCGCAGAAATTATTGTAAGTAGAGCTTTTCTAAATTCAAACATTTCTAAATAATTCTCGGCAGTTTCAATGTAATTTTTAAACTCATCAAACTCTTTAATACTATTTTCATCAATTTCAACATCAGGAATTTTACCATCAAAAAACCTATTTATAAATCCAAATGTCCTACTAATCAAATTCCCATATTTATTTACAAGCTCATTGTTAACCCTATCTTTAAATTCATATAAATCAAAATCACTATCTTTATTTTCAGGCATTATGTAAGCTATAAAAAATCTAATAAAATCAGGATCAAATCTATCTAACAATTCATCTACCCAAAGTGCCCAATTTCTACTTGTTGATATTTTATCTCCCATTAAGTTTAAAAATTCGTTTGCAGGAATTTCATCAGGTAGTTTATATGAACCTTCTGCCATTAACATTGCAGGCCATACAATTGCATGAAACACAATATTATCCTTTCCAATAAAATGAACAATTTTAGAATCTTCACTTTTCCAATATAATTCCCAATTTTGGCTATTCCATTCAACAGTAGAAGAAATATATCCAATTGGTGCATCAAACCATACATATAAAACTTTATTTTTTGCCTCTTCAAGTGGAACAGGAACACCCCATTCTAAATCCCTTGTAATTGCTCTTGGCTTTAATCCCTCTCTTAACCAATTATTTACAAAGTTCAAAACATTTTCTTTCCACTTACCTTTTTTACTTTCAATATATTCCTTTAGCTTATTCTCAAATTCATTTAATTTAAAAAAATATTGAAAGCTATCTTTTAAAATAGGTTCTCTTAAACATAATGAGCATTTTGGTTCTTTTAAATCAGTTGATTCAAGCCATCTTCCACATTTTTCACATTGATCACCCCTTGCCTTATCATATCTACAATATGGACAAATCCCTATTACATATCTATCGGGCAGAAATGTTTTATCATATTCGCAATAAAATTGCTTAACATCTTTCTTTTCAATATACCCCCTTTGATATATTTTTAAAAAGAATTCTTGTGATAATTTATAATGTAAGGGTTTTGTAGTTCTTGAAAAGTTTTCAAAATAAATGCCAATTCTGTCAAATGTTCTTTTTATATTCTCATGATAATAATCTACAAGCTCTTTTGGTGTTTTATTCTCTTTTTTTGCGCTTAATGTAATTGCAACACCATGCTCATCTGTCCCACATATATGTATTGCATCAACCCTCTTTAATTTTTGAAACCTCGTATAAATATCTGCTGGTAAATATGCACCTGCCAAATGTCCAATATGTAATGGTCCATTTGCATAAGGCAATGCACTTGTTATTAAAATTCTTTTAGGCATAGTGAAAAGTTTAAAGTTGGAATTATTACCTCAAGAGTGCAATTACACTTATGATAATTGTAGTTTGAGCAATCATTGCTCCTATTACCCACTTAATAATATCAACTTTATATTTCGCTAACTTCATTTCAAATTCCTTTTCCATTCTCTTAATTTCAAATTCAAACTTCTTATTTGTTTCATTTATTTTTTCACTATGTTCATTTCTTAGCTTTTCCATTTCAATTTTAAAGGTGCTTTCCAATTGATGCATATTTTCCTTATGTTCACTTCTTAACTTTTCCATTTCAACTTCAAATTTTTTCTCCATTTCGTATGTTCTTTCCATAAATTTCTTTTCAAGCTCAGAAGTTCTTTCATTATGCTCATTTCTTAGCTTTTCCATTTCAGTTTCAAATTTCCTTTCAATTTGATGCATATTTTCCTTATGTTCACTTCTTAATTTTTCCATTTCAATTTTAAAGTTTTTTCCATTTGATTCATCCTCTCATTATGTTCACTTCTTATTTTCTCCATTTCAACTTCAAATTTTTTCTCCATTTCATAAGTTCTTTCCATAAACTTCTTCTCAAGCTCAAAAATCCTCTCGTTATGTTCATTCCTCAATTTTTCCATTTCAATCTTAAAACCACTTTCTAATTGATTCATGGTTTCTTTATGTTCACTTCTTAAACTTTCCATCTCAATTTCAAACTTGTTTTCTAATCCATCAACTTTCACACCTAGCATTTGCAAACCCCTTAAAACTTCACCTTCTCTAATACCTAAAGCCTCAAAAATTTTCTTCCTAAATTCTTCATCAGTTTCAATTGTTTTCAGAAACCTCTTTTTTTCTTTATCTGTCCACACTTGCATACTTTAAAATTTTAAAGTGATTGGACTTCATGGTTGTTTTGTTGAGGTTTTTGGAATTGGTATTTTTATTAAAGGGAAAAGTGGTATTGGTAAAACTGAACTGATGCTAAAGTTATTAAATAAAGGACATTTTTTTATATCTGACGATTTAGTGATTTTTAAAAGAGATAATTTTTCAAGGGTAATTGGATTTAATAATGGTAAGTTCATAGCACATTTGAGAAACTTTGGATTTATTGATATTATTAAAGTTTATGGAATTGAAAGGATTAAGGATAGTGCAGTTTTAAATTTAATAATTGAACTCAAAGAAAATGAGTTTTTAAGGACAGAAGAGTATTTACTTGAAATGAAATTTAGGAAAATAGTTTTAGATCCAAAAGTTAGTGTTGATGACCTTGAAAATTTTGTTAGAATTATAAAAAAGGAGATTTATGATTGAATTTATTGAACATACAGCAGATATTGGTATTAAAATAACAGCAAACAGTTTAGATGAAATCTTTAAAAATGCAGGATATGGAATGTTTAAAATTATTTGTGAAAATTTAGAAGAAGTAGATTGTAATGAAGTTGTTGAGGGAGAAATATCAGCAGAAGACAAACTAGAACTTTTATACCTTTTCTTGGAAAAATTGTTATTTGAATTTGACACAAAAGCTATTATCTTAAAATGTTTTGATGTAAAAGTTAGCAAAAATACTCTTAAATACAAGGCAATGGGTGAATTTTATAATTCAAAAAAACACAAAATTGGAACAGGTATAAAAAGTCCAACATATCATAAGATGGAAATCAAAAATGAGGATGGAAAATATACTGCTTTAATTATATTTGACATTTGAAAAAGGTTATGCTACTTTAAAATTTTCATTATCATGTTTGAATTTTTAAATAAGATAGAAAGTGATGAACATAAACTTTTAAGAGAAAATGTTAGGAAATTTGTAGAAAACAAAATAGCACCAATATCCAAAAGGATGGATGAGGAAGATTATTTCCCAATTGATATCTTTAAGGAAATGGGTCATCTTGGTTTTACAGGTATTTTAATACCGGAGGAATATGGAGGTATTGGAGAAGATGTTTTAAGTGCAGTAATTGTATTGGAAGAGATTTCAAAAGAAAGTCCAGCATTAGCACTTTCATTATTAGCTCATAATATTCTTTGCGCTTATCCAATTGTAAAATATGGTAATGAAGAGCAAAAAAATTATTATTTACCAAAACTTTCAAGTGCAACATTTATAGGTGGTCTTGCATATACGGAGCCAAATGCAGGAAGTGATGCTCAAAATATCATTACAAAAGCTAAATTGGAAGGTGATTATTACTACATTTCAGGCTCAAAAAATTTTATAACAAATGGTTCAATTGCAGATGTTTTGATTGTATTTGCAAGAACAGGAAGCGAAGGGAAAGATGGTATAAGTGCCTTTATATTTGATACAAAGAATGAAAATTTTTATGTTTCAAAGAAATTAAATAAACTTGGTATGCGTGGTTCTCCAACTGCACTATTATACTTTGACAATGCAAAAGTTCATAAAAGTAAATTATTAGGAGAACTTAATAAAGGTTATTATATAGCAGTTAAGGGATTTGAGATTGAAAGAATTACAATATCTGCAATATCAACAGGATTAGCAATGAAATGCCTTGAAATTATGGTTAAGTATAGTAAAGAAAGAGTTGCATTTTCAAAACCAATAAGTGAATATCAATTAATCCAAGAGAAAATTGCAAGAATTGCAGGAAAACTTGAAGTTTTGAGAACCTATTTATATTTAAGTGCAAGATATTATGAACCAAATAAAGATAATAGATTTCAGGCAAGTACATTAAAATATCTTTGTGGAAAACTTGGTGTGGAGGCAGGACTTGAAGCAATACAAGTTCTTGGTGGATATGGATATACAAAGGATTATATCGTTGAAAGGCTTATGCGTGACGCTAAACTAAATGACATTGGTGCAGGTACTAGTGAGATGATGATTTTACAACTTGCAAAATTAGTATATAAGTATTTTAAGTGAAAGTTTGGTTTCACGCCTCTTCACTAGGTGAATTAAATGCAATAGTTCCATTAATAGATAAATTTGATGATAAAATAATATCTACTTTTACAAGAGTAGCTTATTTACAAGCCCAAAAGAGCTATCCTTATACAAAAGTTTATAGATATTTTTTAGATAATCCTTTCATTCTAAAAAGAATTTTAAATGAAAAACCTGATATTTTAATAATTGCGGAAACGGAAATTTGGCCAAACTTAATAAATAAAAGCTATAAAAATAATGTTAAAATTTTCCTCGTAAATGGAAGGCTTTCAAATAAATCATTTAGATTTTACAAAACTTTCTCATTTATATTTACTCCAATTTTTAAAAAGTTTTCAAGAATTTATGCAAGAAGTGATAATGATAGACTAAAATTTAAAATGCTTGGAGCAAATGATGTTGTATTTCTTGGAGATTTGAAAGTTGATGCAGTAAGGACAAATATAAAGGATATAAAAAGAAGTGATCTTGGGTTTAGTGAAGATGATTTTATTATAACATTTGGAAGTGTAAGATCTAAGGAAATTGAAGAAATTGTAAAGGTTGTTGATTACTTTAAAAACTTCAAGTTTGTAATTGCACCAAGGCATTTGGATAATGTTTCAAAAATAGTAGAGGAATTAAATAAAAGAGATATTGAGTGGTCCTTAAAAGTTCCATTTAAGCCTTCTAGAGTTTTGATTCTGAATAGTTTTGGCGAACTAAAAAGCATTTATGGTATATCAGATATATGCTTTGTTGGAGGAACACTTGAAAATTATGGAGGACACAATGTCCTTGAAAGTTTATATTTCAAAAAACCCACAATAATTGGTCCATACTATAAGAATGTTAAACAATATGTAGAATACTTTAAGAGAAAAAATGCTATTTTTGTAGCTAAAAACGCAAGCGAAATGATTGAAATTATTAAGATGATTAAAGATAATAATGATTTGAAAAAGAATATAATAGAAACTTGTGAAGCATTTTTTAGAGAACATGTGGGTGTAGTTAATAGAATTTATGAGGATATTTTAGAAAGAATGAAAAATTCTTCATTACCTTTTTGACCAGGTGGATAAGACTTACAAACCCCTATTATTTCAAAATTTAAATTTTTTAAAAAAATCAAAATTTTTTCCACTGCCATCCTTCTTAAATGCTCATCTCTAACAATACCTTTCTTAACATATTTCTTCTCAAGCTCAAATTGAGGTTTTACTAAAACAAGTAGAAGTCCATTATTTTTTAAAAACCTTACAATACTTGGAATAATTTTTGTTAGACTTATAAACGAAACATCAATTGTAATCAAATCCACTTTATGAAAAATATCATTCTCATTTAACTCTCTTGCATCCTTCTCTTCGTAAAACACAACCCTTTGATCATTCCTTAATTTCTCATGCAATTGATGCTTTCCAACATCTACTGCATAAACTAATTTAGCACCTCTTTGAAGTAAGCAATCTACAAATCCACCTGTTGATGAACCAATATCTAAACAAATGAAGTTCTTAACATCTAATTTAAAATAATTTAGCGCATTTTCAAGCTTATAACCACCCCTTGATACATATTTAAATTTTTCCTTTATTTTAATATCAGCATTCACATCTACAAGTCTTCCAGGCTTATCAATTACATTTCCATTTACCACTACATTTCCCGTCATAATGATTGTCTGTGCTTTTTCCCTACTTTCAACAATCCCTCTCATTACCAAAAGTTGATCTAATCTAATTTTCACTATCAAAAGTTTAAAGGTAGTTTAAAATTTCCTAAATGCTAAAAAATTTTTTAAAGCTTATAAAAATTTTAATAAATCTGGCACCATCAGCAATAGAACTAGTAAGTTCAAAAGGAGAAATTAAGAAGATTGAAAACATATTAGAATTTATAAAAGCTATTGAGAAACGACTTGATGATATATATGCAAATGTTATTGATAAAATCAAAAAGCTAATAATTTGGATATTACTACTTTACTTGTTTCAGCTTTTGATAATAATTTTGCTTATTGTTCTAATTTTAAGATCTTGTAGTTAGGTTTAAAATTTTAAAGTTGGTGAAAGTATTTTCAATTATTTTAGCAGGTGGGAAAGGTGAAAGATTTTGGCCTCTTTCAAGAAGGAATAAACCAAAGCAATTATTAGATTTATTTACAGGAAAACCTTTAATTTTAGAAGCATATGAAAGGGCTAAAAACTTTGGTGAAGTTTATATTATAACAACAAAGGAGCTTAGAAAATCTATTAAAAATTTAATAAAGGATGCAAAAATAATAAGCGAGCCAATTGGAAAGAATACTGCAATTGCAATATATTATGCAATAAATGAAATTGAAGATATTAAAGATGATGATATAGTTTTCATACAAACAGCAGATCATATAATTGGAAATGTTTTAACATTTATAAGAAATGGGAATTTAGCAATAGAAGTTGCAAAAGATGATTATATTGTAGTATTTGGAATAGTGCCAACTAGAGCGGAAACGGGATATGGTTATGTTGAGGTAAATGGTAAAATTAGAGAAAATGTTTATAAAGTTATAAAATTCTATGAAAAGCCTTCACTTGAAAAAGCAAAGGAATTTATTAAAAGAGGTAATTTTTATTGGAATTCAGGAATGTTTTTATTTAAAAAGAAAGTAATTTTAAAAGCATATAAAGAGTATGCAAGTGATATTGTAAAGGCTTATGAAAGTTCTAAAAATGTAAAGGAATTTTATGAAAAGGTTAGAAGTATTTCAATTGATTATGCAATAATGGAAAAAGCCAAAAATATAGCACTTGTAAAAGCTGAATTTTATTGGGAGGATGCAGGCTCTTATACTTCGCTTGAAAATCTATTTAAAAAGGATGAAAATGGCAATATTGTAATTGGAAATGCAGCCTTAATAAATGTTAAAAATTGTATAGTAATATCAAGAGATGGAATTTGTGCAGTTTATAATGTTGAAAATGTTATAGTTGTTCATACAAAAGATAGCACATTAATAATTGAAAAAAATAAGGCTCAAAATGTTAGAGAAATCGTTGAAACATTAAAGAAATTAAAGCTTGATAAATATTTATGAAAAAGTTCTTTTTAGATATTTTCAAGCCATTGGGCATTGTTTTTGGTGATATTGGAACAAGTCCCATTTATACACTCTCTTTGATATTACTACTATTAAAGCAAAGAACATTTGATAATTTAATTGGTATTACATCGCTTATCATTTGGTCTTTAATAATTGTTGTTTCAATTCAATATGCATTTCTTTCAATGAGGTTTAGTATAAGAGGTGAGGGTGGAAAAATTATTTTAGCAGAGTATATTTTCAGAAGTATTAAAAATCAAGGTATTATAAGCTTTACGAGGATTTTACTATTTATAGGGCTTGCATTCTTTGTAGGTGATGGTATTATTACACCTTCAATTTCAATTCTTAGTGCTGTTGAAGGTATTAAAGTAATTGAAGGCTTTGAAAATACACCTCAAATAATAATTGTCTTAATCTCAATTTTTATAGCATTTTTTCTATTTTCCATTCAAAAAGGTGGTATTGATAGAATTTTCAAACTATTTAGTCCCATTATTTTTATTTGGTTTTTAACATTATTTATTTTTGGACTTATTTACGTTATTAAAATGCCAACAGTTCTTATTGCATTTAATCCATATTATGCAATTAAATTTATTATAACAGATGGTATTGAAGCATTCTTTGTAATGTCACTTGTAATACTTTCAATAACAGGTGGTGAAGCATTATATGCAGATATGGGTCATCTTGGAAAAGAACCAATTAGAAAATCTTGGTTTTTTTTCGTATTTCCATCACTAACAATAAATTATCTTGGTCAATGTTCATTTGCTCTATTAAATCCAAGATCAAGTTCCATTTTATTTGAAATGGTAAATTCACTATTCCCAAACTTCTATATATTTTTCTTAATTCTTACTGTTCTTGCAACTATTATTGCATCACAAGCTATGATAAGTGCAATGTTCTCATTATTCTTTCAAATGGGAAATACAAATATATTTCCAAGAATTCAATTCTCTCATACATCAAAACATTTATTTGGTCAAATTTATTCAAGTTTTGTTAATTGGAGCTTATTTTTATCAATAGTTTTTATTCTTTTGATATTTAGAACAAGTGAAAATATCGGTCATGCATATGGACTATCTGTTGCCATTACAATGCTAATTACCTCAATCTACTTAATAATTTTACATTTTCATAGGAAGGAATTCTTTTATTTATTTTTATCAATTTTAGCCCTTATTTTCACACTTACATTTACTGCATCGACTATTACAAAAATTCCAGAAGGTGGTTATATTTCTATAATAGTAGCAATAGTTATTTTATTTATTATTATCGTTTATATTGAGGGACAAAAGAAGGTTTATAGGGCATTAGAGCCTGTTGATTTTGACGAATTTGAAATTTTATTTAATAGCGCATATGAAAATTCTAATAAAATTAAGGGAACTGCTGTGTTCCTTGTAAGGGACTGGAGAAAAATCCCACCTTATGTTATAAATGTAATGTTCAATCAGGGTATAATATATGAAAGGAATGTATTTTTATCGTTAATTAAGAAGGATGAACCATTTGGTATAAAATATGGATTTGAAAATGAATTATTGGAAGGACTGGATTTATTTAGAATCGAATTTGGATATATGGAATTTGTAGATGTTGAGAAAATTTTAAATGATGCTGGTATAAATGAGAAGGTTATATTCTATGGTGTTGAGGATATTATAACAAATAAATGGTTTTGGAGTATATATGCACTTATTAAGAAAATAGCACCAAGCTTTGATAAATTCTATAACTTTCCATCAAATAAAATACACGGTGTAATTACAAGAGTTTATTTGTAAAAATTGAACTTTAAACTTATAGCATTATGGAATTTGAACTTAAAGAGGAACAAAAAATTCTAAAGAATACAATAAGGGAATTTGCAGAAAGGGAGATTAGACCAATAGTTCCTAAAATGGAAAGTGAAAATTACTTTCCTTATGAAATTATAAAGAAGCTTGGAGAACTTGGAATGCTTGGAGGTTATGCAAATGATATCGATACAAAAAGCTCTGCGATTATAATTGAAGAAATATCAAGAGTCTCACCTGCAGTTGGTGTAATATTATCTGTTCATAATACATTGGTTTGTAACGGTATCTATGAATTTGGAACAGAAGAACAGAAAAAGAGATATTTACCTGATCTTATAAGTGGAAAAGCAATTGGAGCATATGCACTAACTGAAAGCAATGCAGGAAGCAATCCACTTGAAATGTTAACTAGTTATAAAAAGGAAGGTAATAAATACATTATAAATGGAAGGAAAATTTGGATTACAAATGGACCACAAGCAAGATATATTTTATTATATGCAATTGGTGATAGAAATAATCCAAGAAATTCCATGACTTGTTTTATAATTGATACGAAGAGGGAAGGTTTTAGTGTGGGAATTATTCACAATAAACTTGGACTTAAAGGAAGTCATAGTTGTGAAATTATATTAGATAACTACTTGGCATATGAAGATGAGATTTTATATAAGGAAGGTGAGGGATATAAGGTTGCAATGAAATTATTAACAAGTGGTAGGATTGGTATTGCAGCACAAAGCGTGGGATTATCTATTGGTGCATATGAGCTTGCATTAAATTATGCAAAAGAAAGAGAACAATTTGGGAAAAAAATTGGAGAATTTGAGATGATTCAATTTTATCTAAGTGAAATGATTACTAGGATTTATGCATCAAAATTATTAACTTATTATGCTGCTTATTTGAAAGATAAAGGTGAAAAATGTAAATTAGAAGCAAGTATTGCAAAATTATATGCATCTGAAACTGCAAATTATGTAGTAGATAGAGCAGTTCAGATTTTTGGAAGTCTTGGATATTCAAATGATTTTGATATTCAAAGGTATTATAGAGATGCAAGGGTTTTAACAATTTATGAAGGAACAAGTGAAATTCAAAGACTTATTATAGCAAGAGAAATCCTCAAATAATGAAACAAATTGTATTAGATATTGAAACAACAGGAACAAATCCATTAAAAGATAGAATTATTGAAATTGCTTTCATTGAGCTTGAAAGTTGGAAATTTATAGGTGAATTCTCAAAGCTCATAAATCCAAAAGTTGAAATACCAAGAAAAGCATACAAGGTTCATGGAATTTCAGAGAAAATGCTTGTTGATGCAGTTAGCTTTGAAGATATTTCAGATATTGTAAGGGATAAGCTAAGTGATGCAATTGTTTTTGGTTATAAATGTTTAAAATTTGATTTGAAATTTATAAACTATGAACTTTTTAGATCTAATAAACTACCAGTATTTCCAAGTGTTTTTGATCTATCATCTCTTAATCAATTCTTTGGAGCAAACTCACTATATAAAATTGCAAGCAGAATAGGTTTAGATGTAAAGAAGAAACATAGAGCTTTGTTTGATGCCCAAATTACACTAAAAATTATAAGATGGCTCTTGGAAAACATTGGCGAAAAAATTATAGAAGAGCATATATTTAGATATGAGAATAAGAGTCAGAAGTTAGCAAGTCTAACAAATTCCAAAATCCTATCAAAAATTCTTTATAGAAGTAAATACAAGCTTTCAGAACATATTGGATTTCCAATTGATATAAGAAGTGATTTTGTAATTTTTTATAATGTTGTTTTTGATAAATTATATAAGCTCTATATAAATAGGATTGTGATGATTGAAAATGAATAGGTTATTTATCTTGTTAATTATCTTAGGATGTGCCAGGGTTGGTTATCCACCAGGAAAGCCAGAGATAAACAAGCCTCAAACTGAAGCAAATATACCCTCAACCTTCAAAAGCTTTCCAATTGAAATAAAGTTGAAGATTAAAGATGATACAAAGATTAAGAATTTGAAAATCCATGTAAATGATAATAGGATTGTTGATATTCAAATAGATAGATCTTATATTGACACAACCATAATAGTTGACACACTTAAGAATTTTTCTGATACAATCGGAATTTACAATTTTAAATTTGAAGTAAGTGATATTTATGACAATATAGAGCAAAAACAAATTACGATAAATTATAAAAAAGAAGAAAATAAGCCTAAAATTGAAATTTTAGATACAAATTTTTCAAAAGCTACTTTTAAACTAAAGGTTCATTTAATGGATGATACAAGGCTAAAAAATTTTTTTATTTTAAAAGATGATTCAATACTTAAGAATTTTGCTCTTATTTCAAATGATACAACACTTGATCTAGAATTAGATAGTATGAGTATAAAAGCTTTGAGATTAAAAGCAGAAGATATTTATTTAAATTTTAGTGAAATGCATTTAGTTAGATAGACTTTTTAAAAACGATACTTCATCTTTAATAGCTTCTGAGAGTGTGATTATACTATTTGATGTTAAAAGGGCATTTTTTGAAAAATTTTCTAATAACTCTTTATTAGAAGAAAGCTCAAATGTCCAACTAATAAATGATTCAATATCAAAGGGTTTTATTAAAATACCATTTTTAAGATGTTCAATTTTCGTCCATAACGATACATCAAAAGCTATAACAGGTTTGCCATAAGAAAATGCTTCAACCGTTGGTCTTGTCATATTACCATATTTAGTAGGATTTATTAGAAAATCAATGGAAGAGTAGAATTTATAAGTTTGGAAATAACTTAAATTTTTTACAATGGTTATATTTTCAAATTCTTTTGAAAGTTCATCTATTGCTTTATCTGATCTTATAACAGCTAAAATAAGATGAATGTTTCTATTTTTTAAAACCTCTTTAAGAATTTTAATTATCATATCCTTTCCCTTAATTTTTGAAATTGCTCCAATGTATCCAACATTTATAAATCCTTCTTTTCTATAAATTGGTTCATATTTTACTTCATCAGGTTTAGGTTGTTCATTTATTCTAATTTTATAAGATGGGATACCAACTTGCATTAAAAATAATTTCGCATTTGAGCCATCTTCCTCTGAAATATAAAAATCCGCTTGTTTTTTAAAGCAATTGAAAAGCTCGTGATATCGTATTTGTATTAGAGGATTTTTTATATTTCTTATTAAGGGATTTAATGCAAATCCAAAATGCTTATTTATATAGAAGGCATTATTCTTTTTTGCAATTTCAAGAGCTATATTATGAAATGGTGAAAAAAGCGATAATACCAAATTATATTTTCTATCCGCTTTGAAATCCTTAAATTTTATAAATCTTACATTTCCAAAACTTTTATATTCACCTATCCCTAAATAAACCCAATCAACTTCAATGTCAGAATGTTTTCTTAGTTCCCTAAAAAGATAATAATTTTTAGGAGTTCCAGCTACATTTTCATCCCAATCATTTTCCCAAGGGCTTAAAATAAGAAGTCTCACACGGAATAATCTTTTGATTTAAAGCCTTTTTTATGTTCAATCACAAAAAATCCTCTCTTTTCAAATAAATTCTTTAAGTTCTCTGAAATGTGTATCCCAGCAATAGCACCAAATGATCTTCTCAGCATAATCAGCCCATACACCATTTAAGTCAGAATCTCTTCTCTTTCTTTTTCAGTCATAATGAAAATTTTAAGCTGCGTCCCTAATCTATTCAAAAACCTCTTTAATTTCAACATTTATTTTCTTATCTTTAATTTCCATTATTGCATATGTTCTCTTATGTCCTGAAAATGTATCAGTAGAACTTCCTGGATTTACAATATGCACTCCATTTTCATAACTATAATGAGCAATATGACTATGACCAAAAATTATAACATCAAACTTATCACTATAATTTTTAAGTTTCTTTAATACCCTCTCCTTTAATCCAACAGGTGGTCCAAGTCCATGAAATAATCCGAATTTAAATCCTTCAATTTCAAAAATCTCAACCTCCTTAAGAACATCCAACAATTTCATCTCATCCATATTGCCATATACTGCAATAATATCTTTTAAGCTTCTTAACTCGTTATAAAAATCAAAGCTTACAAAATCACCTGCATGTATAATCAAATCAGATTTTTCTATCTCTTTATAAATAACATTAGGCAGACTTTTTGCCCTAAATGGTATATGTGTATCTGATATTATTAAAATTCTCATTTCCACTCAACAAAATTTTCATTAACATTTTCTAACCTTGCAATGTATCTTGCAAGAACAAATAGGAAATCAGAAAGTCTATTTAGATAAATTAAAACATTCTTATTTATTTCCTCTTCTTTCATAAGTCTTACAACACTTCTTTCAGCTCTTCTACAAATAGTTCTACAAATATGACACAAAGAAATTATTTCATTCCCATATGGTAATATGAAATCTTTTAGTGGTTCAAGCTTGCTATTGTATTCATCTATCCAATTTTCAATTATTTTAATTTTCTCTTCACTTAACCTTAATGCTTTCTCAAAACTTAAAGGTGTTGCTAGATCTGCTCCAATTATAAAGAGATCATTTTGTATAACTTTTAACTTTTCGTCAATTTCCGTATTATTCAACTTAATTCTCAAATATCCAATAAAACTATTAAGTTCATCCACATCACCATATGCCCAAACCCTACTACTATCTTTATAAACCCTTTCACCACTTACTAATTGCGTCTTACCATCATCACCTTGCTTCGTATAAACCCTAGTAATTCTCATGATAATGCCAATTTACATTTTTGACATATACTATCTTCTAAATTTTCATACCATATCCAACATCTTTCACACTTCTTACCAAGCGCATGTGAAACACCAATCTTTAGATTATCAAAATTCATTTTAACATCACCTCCTTCTCCAAATCTAATCTGAGAAACTCCAAGCACTTCTTTTAGTTCATTTTCATATTGTCTATAAAATTCATCATTTATACTTATATAAACAAGTGCATCAAGATTTGAGCCAATTAATTCATTTTGTCTTGCCCTTTCCAAAACAATAAATGCCTTATCTCTTAAATCAAAAAGTTTCTCAAAATCACTATTTAGCTTATCATTTATCCAATAATGTTCAATTCTTGGAAAACTCTCCAAAAATACACTTTCAAAATCTTTAAATGGCAAATGTTGATATGCTTCTTCACAAGTGTGAGATAGAATTGGTGCAAATGCAATGATTAATCCTTTTAGTATAGTATAAATAACTGTTTGAGCTGATCTTCTTTGTATAGAATTTGCCTTATAGGTATAAAGCCTATCTTTTAGAATATCTAAATAAAATGCGGAGAGTTCATTGTTTATGAAGTTATAATAGCGCATAAAAACTTTATAAGTTTCAAAATTCTCGTAATGATTCTCAATATCTTTTATAAGTCTTGCATATCTATTTAACATATACTTATCAACTAAAAGGAGTTTATCATAGCTTAAAATATCTTCCTTCGAAAAGTCATAAAGGTTTGAGAGCATAAACCTATATGTATTTCTAATTTTTCGGTATGCATCTATAATTCTACTTAATATCTCGTTTCCAAGTCTTATATCCTCACTCCAATCCGCAGAATTAACCCACAATCTCAATACATCTGCTCCATACTTATCTATAATTTCAAATGGAGAAATAACATTTCCAAGTGATTTATGCATTGCTCTACCTTTCTCATCTAATGTCCATCCATGTGTAATTACTACTTTATAAGGAGGTTCATTTTTAACTGCTATTGATAAAATTAAGGATGCATTAAACCAACCCCTATGTTGATCAGAACCTTCAAGATACATATCAGATGGAAACCTAAGGTTTTCATTGTTTTGAAGCACTATTAATCCTGTTGCCCCTGAATCAAACCAAACATCCAATATATCGTATTCCTTTTCAAATTTATCACTTTTACAATAAGGGCATTTGAAATCCTCTACTAAGAAAAATTCTAATGGTTTTTTAAGCCAAACATCAGAACCTTCCTCTTTTGTTAATTTTGCAACTTTCCTTACAATCCTACTATCAAGAATAGAATTATTACAATTTAAACATTTTATAGATGGAATGAAAACACCCCAAACCCTTTGCCTTGAAATTACCCAATCAGGTCGCTCCTTAACAGAATTATAGATTCTATTTATACTTTCACGTGGATACCATCTCACATTTTTTATACTCTCCAATGCCCTACTTCTTAAATTTTTGTGTGAAAGGTTCAAAAACCATTGGCTTGTTGCTCTGAAAATTAGTGGATTTTTGCATCTCCAACAGAATGGATAGCTATGAACCATACTTTCAAGCTTATATATTAGATTTCTTTCCCTTAGCCTTTCAATTGCTTTATTTCCACCTTCATAATAAATAATTCCATTTACATTTAATGGATATTTCGTTTGATTATCTGCTTCAATTGTAAATTTACCGAATTCATCAACAGGTGAAAATACTTCTAAGTTATAAATTTTTGAAACTTCATAATCTTCTTTACCATGCCCTGGCGCAATATGAACTATACCTGTTCCCTCTTCTGTTGATACAAAATCTCCAAAAATTGCAATTGATGTTAAATCTTCAAATAGTGGATGGATAAACTTTTTATTTTCAAAGTAATCGCCTTTAACCTCGCTTATTATCTCATATTCTCCATCCAAAACATCTAATCTATCCTTTGCAAGTGCTATCTTTAAATCTCTGTACTTTACGATTACATAGTTTATATCTTTTGAAAATGCAAATGCTCTATTTGATATTAGTGTCCAAGGTGTAGTTGTCCAAACAAGGATATACAAATTTTCATCCTTTGCTTTTGTTAAAAAATATAGTGAAGGATCTTCTTTTTCCTTATATTCAATTTCTGCTAATGATAGTGCAGTTCTACAATGATAACACCAATGTATAGGCATTCTTTGTCTATAAATATAGCCTTCATCTATTAAGTATGCAAGTACTTCAAGCTCCATCCCCTCATATTCATTATCCATTGTAACATAGGGATTATTCCAATCACCAAATATACCAAGCCTCTTAAACTCTTCCCTTTGGATATTTAACCATTCATTTGCAAAAATTCTACATTTTTCTCTGATTTTTAGCTTTATATTTATATCCTTGAATTTTTCAGGATCATTCATCCATCTAGATATTTCCTCATCTCGTTTAATTACTTCGTTTTCAATGGGTTGCCCATGTGTATCCCATCCTGGGATATATGGAATTCTATAACCTTTCAATGCTTTATATTTATTAAATACATCTTTTAGAATTTTGTTCTCTGCATGTCCAAGATGAATATGACCATTTGAATATGGAGGGCCATCATGCAAAATAAATGCTTCTCCTTTCCTTTCATATGCTAATTTTTTAAATAAATTTAAATTTTCCCAAAACTTTTGGATTTCAGGCTCTTTTTTAACTAGATTTGCTTTCATTGGAAAATCTGTTCTTGGTAGATTTAGTGTGTCTTTCATAGTATAGAAAGCTGGGGCGGGAGGACTCGAACCTCCACCCTCGGCTCCAAAGACCGGTGTCCTGCCAATTAGACGACGCCCCAGAGTAAGTTTGATAATTTTAAAGGACAATTTTTAATTTCTTCAATAAATAACTACCTTTCTTCCATTTACAAAATATATCCCTTTATCAAGTTTTATAAAATGTTTTCCATTTATTTGCTCTCTTATTATCAGCTTACCATCTAATGAATAAATTTCAAGAGAATTTTTCCCTTCAACATACAATCCTCCACTAATGAAGCTAAACTTTAAGCAATTTTTATTTTCATTATTTAAAAGAGGTGTGCAAATAATTTCCCTACTTATCAAGTTTGGATTTGCTGATGTGAAGTCAAAATTGGCATTACCCTTATCATTTATATTTCCAACATTATTATTAAATGAAGCATTCTGAAAATTGATGTTGTTTAAGATAAATACACTTAATTTTTCCGCACAGGATAAATAAGAGAGACCTTCAAGTCTTATAGCATATATTGAAATGGGACTAGAATAATCACTTTCTCCTACTGCTACGATTGATAGAGAACTTCTATAGGCATCATATATTATATCATTTGCAGTTGAACCATATCTATTTTGTGCAATAATTTGACTGCATAATGTATCAGCTACTAAAACGAATGTATCATAACCATCACCAAAACTATTAGTATTTCCTAATATAATAACATTTTGATTATCAAAAAATAACCTTACACCTTCATCTATATTATTAGGATAGACTGCACCTGGTGAGAAATAGCAAGCACCCAAAATATTAAAATTTCTATCAAGCTTTAAAAGTAAAACATCATTGTTATAACTTCCAGTCACATAAAATCTATCATTATAGTATTTCACATCATTTAACCTTACATTTGAGAGAACTTTCCTATTTAGAACACTATAATCCGCAAGGTTAATTAGATAGATATAGGAATTTCCATCAAAACCATTCCCTATCAAAAAAGCAGTATCATTCACTACTTCAAATCCTCCAAATTCTTGCATTGTACTAGGTAAAATATAGGTTCTTGAACTTTGATAAGTAATACTTCCAGATTGAACTCGTATCTTTGCAATACCTATTCCCTGACCTTGTGGATCTGTTGTACGATAACCTACTACAAAAGTATCAGATTTATATGGTCTTATTTTATTTCCAATTTCACCTTTTAATGCACCTGTCAAACCAATAACAGCATTACTACTTACTAGAAGATTAGAAGTACTTATCCTTAGAATTGTAACATCTTTATTGTTAGCATTTTGATCTAAAATTCCCTCACCCGTTATAATAATATCTCCATTTGGATCTATTACATAACCCCCAGGCACAAGGCCGCCTCTACTATCAGATGTTTTCCTTGTATCTATAAAGCTTCCATTAGCTGCAAGTTTAACTACAATTGTATTTTCAAAATTATTACCATAACCTCCTGATATTATAATAGTATCATTGTTCAATAGTAATACATTTGTTCCTCTTGTTCTTGCATCAAAAACATATATATTTTGCCAAACGGTTAAATTAAAAATTAAAAAAAGCATTTTCTTGATTTAGAGATATTTAAGTGTACATTATTTTGACATATTAAGTTAAAACCTCCGCCCAGCATATTTGAAATTTTAAGGCAAAGGGGGTAAAAAGTCAAGGGGGTCGAGTAAAAAGCTTTAAAATTAAATCTGCATTTAATTTTTCAACAGTGAGCTTCATGTTATACATAAAATAGCTTTAAAATTTTCGTATGGTTTGGATTTTAAGAATTTTAAATTTAACTCTTTTTTTATCGAGCATTTGGTTTTTCTTGACAAACCCACAAAATCTTAAAATCATTCTCGTAGCTATCGCTCTTTTGTTCTTCATTTCAGGTATCAGGAAAGCTTTTATACTTGGTATTGATAGCCTAAGAGGGAAATTTTGGGTTCTTTTGAGCCTGACAGCAATATTCTTCTCAATTGCAGTTTATTCTGACTTAGATGCACTACACATATTTACAAGACTTTATATATTATTGTGTTTATCTTTCATGCTCCTTGGTTTAATAAGGCAAGGTCTTATATTAAAAGGTTTGAGATTAGGAATATGGTTATTGGGTGCTTTAATTAGTATAGTTTTAAGCTTTTTATTTTTCCAAATTCTACCTACAAAAGACTTAATAACCTTTCTTTATCTACCTACAATTACTTTAAATACTATAGTTCTTCTTGCAAATTTACTTATATACTTTGGCAGTGATTTAGGTATTAGATGGTTTTTAGGTTTTATAAGTTTTTCTTTTCTTATTATAGGCGATCTAATCTATCTTTCAGGAAATAATAGTCTAGCTTACTTTATTTGGTGCTTTTCCTATTTTTTCATTAATTTGATGGCTCATATTGAAGAATAATTGAGCTATAAAATTTTCAAATATGCAAAACCTCGAATATACTGCTGAAAGTATAAAAAGATTAAAAGGTCTTGAAGGTGTCAGAAAAAGACCTGCAATGTATATTGGGGATGTTGGAAAGAAAGGATTCCATCACCTTGTATTTGAAATTATAGATAATGCAATTGATGAGGTATTAGCAGGATTTGCAAATCATGTAAGAGTAATAATAAACAAAGACAATAGCATTACTGTTGAAGATAATGGCAGAGGTATACCCGTTGATATTCATCCAGAAACAGGAACACCTGCTGTTGAAGTTGCTTTTAGTGAGCTTCATGCAGGTAGTAAATTTGAGAAGAGTGTTTATAAGATATCTGGTGGTCTTCATGGTGTTGGTGCAAGTGTTGTTAATGCTCTTTCTGAATTTGTTGAAGTATTTATAAAAAGAGATGGTAATATTTACAGAATTAAATTTTCAAGAGGAAGAAAGGTTGAGGATTTAGAAGTAGTTGGAAAAACCAATGAAACAGGAACTATTGTTCGTTTTAAGCCTGATCCAGAAATTTTCACTGAGTATACAAAGCTTGAATTTGATTATGATTACATTGCAAATAGATTAAGAGAAATAGCATTCCTTGTTTCAAATGTGAAAATTGAACTTATTGATGAAAGAAATAATCAGAGTGAAAAATTTCATTATCCAAATGGTTTAAAGGATTTTATTGATTATTTAGATATTTCAAGACATCATATAACACCAATTTTCCATACGAGTTTTTCATCAAAAAACCATGAATTTATGGAAGTTGAAATTGCACTTGTTTTTAATGAAGAATACGATGAAGTTATAATATCATTTGTAAATACAGTCAACACGAAAGAGGGTGGAACGCATGTAACGGGTTTTAAGACTGCACTTACAAGAGCAGTAAATGATATTGCAAAGAAGCTTAATTTAATAAAAAAAGAATCTCTTTTGGGTGAAGATATTAGAGAAGGTTTAACTGCTGTTATACATGCCAAGTTATCCAATCCTATATTTGAAGGTCAAACAAAAATTAAACTTGGAAATGATAGTGTTAAAAGTTTCATAGAGACTCAGTTTTATGAAAAATTTTTAAGATTTCTTGAAGAAAATCCAAAAATTGCACAAACTATTATAAACAAAGCTCTTGAAAATCAAAAAGCAAGGCTTGCAGCAAGAAAAGCTAAGGAAATTGTCAGAAGAAAAAGTTTCATTGAAAACGATAGCCTTCCAGGTAAGCTTGCTGATTGTATTACAAAAGAAAGGGAAAGAGCGGAATTATTTATAGTTGAAGGTGAAAGTGCAGGTGGTTCAGCAAAGCAAGGTAGAAATAGGGAATTTCAAGCTATACTTCCATTAAAGGGTAAAATCCTTAATGTTGAAAAAAGAGGTTTAGATAAGGCTCTTGATAACGAAGAATTAAGAGCAATAATATCTGCTCTTGGATGTGGTATAAAGGATAATTGCAATCCTAATGATGCAAGATATGGCAAAATTATCATTATGACAGATGCAGATATAGATGGTGCTCACATAAGAACACTACTATTAACTTTATTTTATAGATACTTTTATAATCTTATTGAAGCAGGGATGGTTTATATTGCTCAACCACCACTTTATAGGGTTCAAAAAGGAAAAATTGTAAAGTATGCTTATTCTGATGAAGAGCTAAATCAAATTCTAAAAGAAATTAAGAGTGATAATGTTGTAATTCAAAGATATAAAGGACTTGGTGAAATGAATCCTAAGCAGCTTTGGGAAACTACCATGAATCCCAAAACGCGCATTCTTAAAAGGATCTCTATTGAAGATGCAGCAGAGGCGGAAAGATGGGTTTCAGTATGCATGGGTTTGGATGTTGCACCAAGAAGAGAATTTATAGAAAAATACGCTCTTAGCGTTAAGGAGCTTGATATATGAACATAAAGAACTTGGTTGAGATAAAAGATGAGATAAGGGGTATTTATGAAAAGTTTAAGGAAATGGCTAAACTACATTTCAAATACATTATCATGATTGAACCACGAATAAGGCTAAATTTCTTCCTCATTATAATTGCAGCTTTAGTTAATGTTCTTTTAACAATTTGGATGATATGGATACTATCAATAGTAATTCAAGCTTTGATAGGCTAAGAATAAGGTATTTTGAGGTTGAAGAGTTTGAAAATGGTTTTGTAGTTAGAGACCCATTTGGTCTTTTTGAGGATTTATATTTTACACCACAAGCACTTTATCTGATTAGTTTATTTGATGGTAATAGAACATTAGACGAGGTAAAACAGGAATTCTTTAAGGCAACAAGTGTAATACTTTCAGATAGTGAGATCATTCGATTTATTAAGCAGATGGATGATTATTATCTTTTCTATAACGAAAGGTTTGTAAATAGGGTTGAGGAAGAGCGAGCAAAGGTTTTGAACCTAGAATACAAGGAAATAAAAATTGTTGATAATATAAGTGGAACTAAACACTTTATAAAGCAGCATCTAATGCCTGAAAAGGAAAGCAATTTAATAGCTTTAATAGTTCCTCACATTGATATAAACATTGCAATGGAAACTTATCTTAAAACCTACTCTAAAATATCCAATAGCAAAAGGGATATTTTTCTTATCTTTGGTGTTGCACATTCTATTCATCTTACACCATTTTCTATATTTCCAAAGAACTATTTTACTGATAGGATTGTAAAAGTTGAAAGTTATATAATTCAAGAAATTAGGCGCTTATTTGGATATGATATTCATTTTGATGTTCTATCTTATAAAAATGAACATTCAATTGAGTATCCAATTTTGTTTTTAGATAGCATTTTTAATGATTTTTACATTATTCCTTCTATCGTTGCATATAGTCAAAATAAGGATGATTTGAAAGTTATTGCAAGAAGAATTTTTGAAGTGATTAAAAACTATAAGGATAGGATTTTCTTAATTTCAAGTATTGATTTAAGCCATGTAGGTAAGAAATTTGGTGATAAAGTTTATTACGAACCAAACGAAATTGATTTAAAATACATCGATATGTTAATAAATTTAGAAAATGATGAAGCATTTGAATTTTTAAACAAATACGAAAATCAAACAAGAATAGATGGTCAATTTACAAATTATGTATTTTTAGAAATTTTGAAAATGCTAGGTGTTAAGAGTGGAAATTTATTTGAATACAAAAATTATTATGAAGCACTAACTGAATCAGGTGTAAGCTATTGTTCTATCGGATTTTATATTTAAGCAAACAACATCAACTCTTAACTTTAATATCCCCTCCATATGTTAAAACCTTTAAAAATTTCCTACCACTACCATAAATGTAATTTTTACCTTCTTTCCTATAACCAATTGGGAACTTTAAATTACCTCCAAAATTTTCAACTTCTATTGTTAAATCATCACAATTTATCTTTAATTCACAATCACCTCCATATGCTAAAATTTCCATATGTTCAAAATCTCCTCTAAATTCAATATCACCTCCATAACTATTTAAATAAACATTATTAAATTTACCTTCTATTTCAACATCTCCTCCCATACACCTTACATAAACATTAGCATTTTCAGGGAGTACAATTTTTTCATCACTAAAACTAGTATATTCCCTTGGTTCAATTTTAGTATCTTTATCCGTTTTAATTTCAACATCACCACTATATGCATTTATAATAAAATAACCTTCAAGATTATCAGGTTTAACTTCTTTAAATTTAATACCCGTTACCGAACTTACGAGTGAAAATGTCTTGTCTAGGATACTTTCAACAAGCCCACCAATACCTGTTCTAGTCTCCTTTTTCTTAGTTTCCCCTATAGCCCTAATTAGCCTTTCTGCTTCATCAACACTGATCTTACCTTCTTTTAGCATATTTAAAATTTCCTTTACATTTTCCATAGCCTAACCTCCTTTTTGGTAGTAAGTCATAATTTTAAAGCTCAATCTTCCAAGTACCAAGATTGTCCAATAAATAGATAAAATGCTTTAAATGAATTTTTAATTTATCAAATTATTTTAAGTGTATCTTGTTTAAATAGGAATTATTGGACAATCTTCTATAAATTTCATTTTAGCAAGTCAGGTCTTTTCAATTTTGTTCTTTTAACTCGCTCTTGCTTTCTCCATTCTTCAATTTTTTTATGATCCCCGCTTAATAGAACATCAGGTACTTTATAGCCCATAAAATCAGGAGGTCTTGTATAATATGGAGCATCTAATAAACCATCTTCAAATGAATCACTCTCAACAGAGGATGGATCACTTACAGCAAAAGGCAATAGTCTTGAAATTGCATCTATTAGAACTATTGCTGCTATTTCACCACCAGATAAGACATAATCCCCTATTGAAATTTCATCATTTACAAAGTATTCAACGCGTGCATCTATACCTTTATATCTACCACATACCAAAATTAAATGCTTTTTCTTTGCAAGTTCTCTAACACTCTTTTGGTTTAATAATCTACCTTGTGGTGATAATAAAATTACATAATTTTCATCAAAATTTTTCTTTGCTTCCATTATCGCTTTATATACAGGCTCAATTTTTATAACCATTCCACTGCCACCACCATATGGATAATCATCTATATCTTTTGGGTGTTTTGCAAAATCTGCAAGATTAAAAAATCTAATTTTTAAACTTCCACTTTCTATTGCTTTCCTAATAGGTCCATATTTCAAAAAACTATCAAAAATACCTACAATACTAGTTATTACATCAATTAACATCAAACCCCGCTTAGAACATCAGTTCTAAATACAACCTCATTGTTTTCATTTAAATCCGCTAAAACACTATCACCATCCTTAATTTCACCTCTTATAATTACCTCACTTATAGGTTCTTCTATATATTTTCTAATTGCTCTTCTTAGAGGTCTTGCACCAAATTCAGGGTCATAACTTTCTTCTACAAGAAATTCCTTTAATCTATCAGAGACTTTTAGTGTTATGTGTTTTTCAGCTAACCTTGTTCTCAAATCCCTTAATATAACCTCTATAATATTTTTCAAATCTTCTTTATTCAAAGGTCTAAATACAATTATTTCATCAATCCTATTTAGAAATTCAGGTGAAGCAAGTTTCTTAAATTCATCCTTTAACAATTTTTCAAGTTCTTTGTAATCTAATTCTTTCTTTTCTTTTGTTAAAAATCCAAGATGTTTCGCTTCTTTAATTTGTTTTGTTCCTACATTTGATGTCATAATAATTATTGTATTTCTAAAACTTACAGTTCTTCCAAGTCCATCAGTTAAAATACCATCTTCAAGAATTTGAAGGAGTATATTAAACACATCTGGATGAGCCTTCTCAATTTCATCAAATAAAACCACACTATACGGTTTTCTTCTAACCTTTTCAGTAAGCTGTCCACCCTCTTCATATCCAACATAGCCAGGAGGAGATCCAATAAGTCTTGAAACATTGTGTTTTTCCATATATTCACTCATGTCAATTCTTATTAATGCATCTTCACTTCCAAACAAAACCCTTGCTAAACTTTTAGCAAGTTCAGTCTTACCAACACCCGTAGGTCCTAAGAATATAAATGAACCAATTGGTCGCTTAGGATCTTTAACACCAGCCCTGCTCCTTCTTATAGCTTTTGAAAGCAAACCAATAGCATAATCCTGACCGATTAGATATTTTTTCAATTCCTCCTCAAGATGTAATAACTTTGTTTCTTCATCTGTGCTAATTCGGGTAAGTGGAATTCCTGTCCATCTTGATATAACTTTTGCTATATCTTCGTATGTAACTTCTGCAACTTCCCTTTTAATTTCTAATCTTCTTTTTTTGATTTTTTCAAGAATTTCATCCTCTTTTTCCTTTAACCTTTCAGCTAAGCTATATTCCTCCTTTCTAACAGCAAACGATTTTCTTTTTCTAATTTGTTCAAGTTCCCTTTGAAGTCTGTTAAGCTCTGGATCATCTATTTGTCTTGTTAGCTTAACCATTGCACCAGCTTCATCAAGAACATCAATAGCTTTATCAGGTAAATATCTATCTTGAATATATCTATCTGAAAGCTTCACTGCTGCCTCAATAGCAGCATCAGTATAGATTACACCATGAAATTCCTCATATTCTCTTTTAAGACCTTCTAATATCCTTATACTTTCCTCAACAGTTGGAGGCTCTACTAAAATTGGTTGAAATCTCCTTTCTAATGCACCATCCCTTTCAATGTATTTCTTATACTCTTCAAGCGTAGTAGCACCTATTAGTCTAATTTGACCTCTTGCTAATGCAGGTTTTAGTATATTAGCAGCATCCAAAGCTCCTTCTGCCGCACCTGCTCCAATCATCGTATGAAGCTCATCTATAAATAGTATTACATCTGGTGCATTTATAACCTCATTAAGAATTGCTTTTATCCTTTCTTCAAATTGCCCCCTATATTTAGTTCCTGCAACGATAGCTGCCAAATCAAGTGCAACAATCCTCCTATTTCTCAAAGGCTGAGGAACTTCATCATTAGCAATCCTTTGAGCAAGACCTTCAACGATAGCAGTCTTACCAACACCAGGCTCACCTATTAAAACAGGATTATTTTTCTTTCTTCTACAAAGAACATGTATAACCCTCTCTATTTCTTCTTCTCTTCCTATAACTGGATCTAATTTTCCTTCCCTTGCAAGTTGAGTTAAATCTATTGAAAAACTATCTAAAATTTTCGTATTTGATTGTCTTGGCATTTGTCCAGATGGTATTCTTCTTTGCTCATAACTTGAAAAGTAGCCATATCCCGAGTATTCCATAGGTTCATCACTTTTACCTTGATTTATAAGCTTTAATGTTTCTTGTCTTACTATATCATAATTTATACCCATACTCTCTAAAATTTGTGCAGCCAATGATCTTCTATCTCTTAATAGCCCAAGCAGTAAATGCTCTGGTCCTACAAAGGATTGTCCCATTCTTCTGGCTTCTTCAATAGCGTTGTTTATAGCTCTTTTTGATGATGTATTTAGAGGAATTTCAGTTGAAAAATCTCTTCTTGTCGCCTCACCTCTGTGTATTGAATGCTCCACCGCCATCCTAAGCTCCTCTATATCAACTCCCAAATTTGTAAGCACAGAAATTGCAATACCCTCATTTAAGTTAAGAATACCAAGTAGAAGATGTTCTGTTCCTATGTATTCATTTCCAAATCTAAAAGCTTCTTCCCTTGCAGAAAGCAGAGCTCTTTTAGCCCTTTCCGTAAATCGTTCATTGTTCAAAAACATAAGCCTACCTCACTTTTCAAAATTTTCAACCAAAAAACCTAAAAAAGGTATTCTATAAATATCACCTTCAAGGATAGCAAAGAAAACTCTGATTGTAATAAAAAGTGCAATACCTAAAAATATAAAGCCTACTAAGTTAGATAGATAGCCAACATAAGGAACAGGTCCAATCAAAAGCTTAATCATAAGATAGAAAAGTATAAAGGATAGATATAAAATATTTACTATAAAACCTTGAACTACATTAAATCTAAGATAATCATTTTCAAGCTCTTGAAATAGCAAAACATTTATAAACCCAAAGGGGAAAATATAAGAAAGGAGAGAATTTAATTTAATTTTTGTAGTATTAAAGATCATATCTTCTGTCCTAAGGTTTTAAGTTCTTGCTTTGCAAGTTCTGAAAAAGGGCCTTCTTTCTTCGAAAGCTCTTTAAGAATTTTAATGGCTTCATTTAGTTCTCCTCTTGCCATAAGTAATTTAGCTTTCCTATAAAGTATATAATTATCTATTGAACCAAAACCAGTTTTAGTATTTAGCTTTGATATTGCATCTTTAACATTGCCCATATCCGCTCTTAAGTTTGCATCCAATAGCTTTTTAGCACTTTCTCCAATTTTATCAGATGGCCTTATATTTTTTATAATACTAATTACATTCTCTTTTTTTTCAAGTTTATAATAATAATCAGCAAGTGTCAATCCAGCCCAAAATCCTACGAAATTAGATTTATTTCTCGAATAAACATCCATAAGCAATTTTGGAGCATTCAATGTATCACCAAACTGAAGTGCATAAAAACCTTGAATAAAACTAACTTGACTATCAGCAGAACTTCTTTTATTAGAAATCGAATTATAAATTAAAATTACAATAGCAACCACTATAATTGCAACAACAAAAATAACCTGATCCTTTTTTACCCTTAACCAATCTAACACATTTTTAACATTCATAAGTATTAAAAGTTTAAAGGTAAATTAAAAAATTTATCATCTGTGCTTTAAACTTCTTAGAAGATTTGAAAATTCTTCATTTGTATTATGACTTAATGAATACATATGGAGATAGAGGTAATGTTTTAATTTTGTATAATGTTGCAAAAAAATTAAATCTAAATCCACAGATTATAAGATATAAAATTGGTGATAAAATTAAGCAAAAGGTTGATTTTATATTTATTGGTGGTGGGGAGGACTGGCAACAAGAAGCAATTTATAAGGATTTTTTGAATTTGAGGAATTATATCCTTGAACATATTGAAGATGGAAAACCAATGATTGCAATATGTGGAGGTTATCAATTGCTTGGAAAGTATTATAAGACGCAAAATGGTGAAATAATTGAAGGGCTTAATATATTTGATGTTTATACAATTGCAGGGAATAAAAGAATAGTAGGAAATATAATTATTGAAAGTGAATTTGGCAAACTTGTAGGATTTGAAAACCACTCAGGTAAGACTTATATAATAAATGGTAAGCCACTTGGAAAAGTTATAATGGGTGGGGGAAATAACAGCGAGGATAGAACAGAAGGTTATATTTATAAGAATGCTATTGGAACCTATATGCACGGACCATTTCTTTCAAAAAATCCTGAAATCATAAATTTTATCTTATCAAAAATAGTAAATAGTGAAATTGAATTTGATTTCAAATTAGAATTTTTAGGAAAGCAAAAGGCAATGAATTTTAAAAGATTAAATGAAGGTAAGTTTTAAGGTGAATAACTGTCATGCAAAACTGCAACCAAACTATTGTTACTAAAAACTATTATAAGACTATGCCAATCATACTCCTCTTTACCCTTTAGATAGTATTCAACGAATGTTGAATTTTTGAAAACATCCCTTATATTGTCCTTAATTTTACTATTTGCAATTCGCTTATTGACTGATTTCTTTCCTTTTAAATAATTTTTGTTCAAGTATTTAGAATAAAATTCTCTAAATGTCATATAAACTTCCATTCCTGAACCAATTGCATATCCCCAAAATCTTCTTGTTGTATCATTGAGTATATTTCTGAAAATTTCAGGTGGAATTTTGGGATCAATAGTATCGATTATTGGATTTATTGAAAAGATAACTCCTCTTTTATCTGCATATTTCATTATAGATTTGAAATCACCTTTTTGAATAGATGCTATTATATAATCAGAGACTTTAAGAACATCAGGCTTTACAATTAAAGTAAATAAAAATATCATAGTCCATTCAAAAGACTTATGTATCCATTCTTCGAAAATAAAACATGATCTAATAGCTCAATTTCTAAGTGCTTTAAGAATTGTTTTAGATTTTTAGTAAATTCTAAATCTTCTAAGCTTGGTGTTAAATTATTTGATGGATGATTGTGTGCTAAAATTAAGTAGTTTGCACCATTTAAAATGCAAGTTTCTACAATATCTCTATAATGAACATTTACTATATTTTTCCTACCTTTTGCAAGCATTTCAACCTTAATAAGCCTTCTATAACCATCAAGCAACAATGCTATTAGAATTTCTCCACTACTGCTAGCATAAGGTGTTAAAATTCTATAAACATCATCTAAACTTGTAATTACCTCATCTAAACTTGAAAACAATCTCCTTCCAAGCTCAATAGCACACAGAATTCTTGATGCTTTCGCAATACCAAGTCCATCAACTTGAAGTAATGTATCAATAGTAATACTTCTTAAATTCTTCAATCCAATAGTATTTATGATTTTTTTAGAAAGCTTAAAAACATCTTCATTTTTATTACCTGTTCCAATAAGAATTGCTAAGATTTCTTCATCTTTGAGATTTTTAACTCCAAGTTTTATAAGCTTTTCTCTTGGCAATATCCTATTCATTTATCAAATTTTCAAATAGGGCTTGTTTTCTTGAAAGTTTTGGTCTTCCAAGTTCGTCAAGTCCAATAACTTTAACAAGTATTTCATCTCCAACTTTAAAAGCACTTTTTAGATCTTTAATAGGTTGATTATCAACTTCTGAGATATGTACAAGCCCAATTTTTCCTGACATAATCTCTACAAATAATCCATAATTTTCAATCCTTGTAATTTTTCCTAAATATACTTTTCCAACTTCAACCTCTCCAATAATTTCATTTATCATTTCTTTGGCTTTGCTAACATTCTCATAATCTGGACCTGCTATTAGGGTTTTTCCTGTATCAAAATCTATTTCAATTTTGGTATTTGTAGTATTTATAATTTTTCTAATTATCTTACCACCAGGACCTATAATATCACCAATCTTTTCAAGAGGAACAGTAATAGATATAACCTTAGGAGCATATTTGGACACTTCTTTTCTTGGCTTGCTAATAGTTTTTGACATTACATCCAAAATATATTCTCTTGCCTCTTTTGCTATTTGAAATGTCTCCCTTATAATTTTTAAGTTTAATCCTTTAATTTTAATATCAAGCTGGATTGCAGTAATACCCTTTCTCGTTCCTGCAATTTTAAAGTCCATATCACCAAAGTGATCTTCCATTCCAACAATATCCGTTAGTAAAACATAGTTATCATAATCTTGAAGTATTAAACCTGTTGAAATACCTGCAACCATTGAACTAATTGGAACACCTGCATCCATAAGAGCTAATGTACCACCACATACAGTAGCCATAGATGTAGAGCCATTTGATTGCGTAATTTCAGATACAAGCCTTATTGTATACGGGAATAGCTCTTCATCAGGTATTACATAACTCAAAGCCTTTTCTGCTAAAGCACCATGTCCAATTTCTCTTCTAGTTGGTCCTCTTAGTGCCCTTACTTCATTTGTAGAGAATGGATGGAAATTGTAATGAACCATAAAT
>FWWM01001676.1_pt1 | contig 65778 bp, 54 predicted proteins | sample 2228351 | NCBI WGS metagenome assembly FWWM01 (sample SAMEA103939774, study PRJEB20133) | metagenome
ATTGCGAAGGGCTCTGTGGATGTCTAACATCGTGTTCGGTGGATTTTTGTGCAAATATCGTTATTTTAGAACAACTCTATTGCTTTTTCTACGGGCACCAGTTGTCCTTGGTGGGCGAAATCTGCCACCCATCGCCCAGCGATGTCCTGGGAAGGCACACCTTCTCCTTCCTCGAAATGCACCATGCAGTTCAGGTCATCGAAGAAATACGCCTTGCCCTTGCGGGTAACCAGCTCCGCACCGTAGCGCTTGTCGGAGAGCGACATGTGGCACATGGCACACTCGCCGCGCCCGTACGGGATGGGTTGAGGCCCGCTGTTACAGGCGCTCCATCCCAAAGCGAACAGCATCAAGAGGGTAGCTGCAACAGTATCTGTTTGTGCTGTGCGCCGTCGTTGTCGCCACCATTCTATTACTACTACTGCCAAGCCTAATGCCGTAACCGCCATCAACACCCAGCCGCCCACATCGGGCAATGACCAAGCCTCGAAGTTGAGCAGTTGTTTGTACCCTATTACTGGCGGCTGGTAGGCCATGCCTGGGATTACGATAGGCGCCGAAGGATCCAGGTTGTGGCCGTAATCGTAGCCCCAACGCCAGAAGTCGTACAGCGCTAAGCTATCGGCTATTGCTAGCACCAACCAGTAGGCTAGGGCCGACCACCACCGGCCTATTAGTGCCGAGAGCAGGCATAGTATGGCAATGCCTATGATGACCTTGCCTAAATACTGAAATTCGGGAAACATCTCTACGCTGATGGCGCGCATGCCGATGTAATGGTTGAGCGCGCTGATGACTTTCACATCGCCCGTCAGCGTATCGTGCCAGATTTTCATTTCCAAACCCTCAGGGTATTGCGGTGCCGTCAGGTGTATTTTCCAAATCGGGACGTACAGCAAGGTGAAGAGGGAGAGCGCTCCCGCGATAAGCGCAACACGGGAGAGAAGAGTGATTTTGAACATAGCGGTTTGTTTTAAAAAGCTACAGCTGCCACGCCAAAGAAGCTGAGCCAAAGAAGCAGTGGCCTATTCGGGCAACAGTACTTCGTCAATGACGTGGATAATGCCATTCGATGCTGGCACAGAAGCAATGATATTGGCCTTGCCATTGACCTTGACCTTGCCGTCTTGCACGCTGAGGACGACGTTTCTCAGGTTTACCTGATTGAGGCGCTGCCCATCGCGCATCTGTTCGGTGCGGATGACGCCCACGAAGGTGTGGTATTCGAGGATGTCGGAGAGGGTGGCCTTGTTTTCAGGTTTGAGTAGGTTTTCTACGGTACCTGCGGGCAACTTATTGAAGGCCTCATTAGTGGGAGCAAAGACGGTAAAAGGCCCGGCGTTTGACAAGGCATCTACCAACCCCGCCGCCTTTACAGCGGCCACCAGTGTCGTGTGGTTAGGTGAGCTCATAGCCACCTGCACGATGTTGCGCTGCGAGACATCGTCTTGCACCGCCGACTGACCGGCAGCAGGCATATCGGCCGTAGCGGTGGAGGAGCCTGCTTCCTGAGAGCTGCCGCCGCAGCTGCACCACAGAAAGCCCAGTGCTGATATGAGGAAATACAAGAGGTATCTCATGGCTGCATGTTTTTTGAATGAGTAGGGAAAAGGTGTGGGAAAGGAAGCGAGCCGACCGAAAAAGCGGTCGGCTCGCGACAATAGCCCCGCCTATTGAGGCGGAGACTGCGGGCCGCCCGTGCTATACTTCAAAGGCACATTGGCGCCTGGCGCCGACACGCGCAGGTATCCCTGCATCTCCTGGTGGAGGGCCGAGCAGAAGTCGGTACAATAGAAGGGGAAAACACCCACTCGGTCAGGCTTGAACATTAGGGTTTGGGTTTCGCCCGGCATGATGAGGATTTCAGCCGTATTGGCGCCCTTGATGGCGAAGCCGTGCGGGATGTCCCAGTCTTGCTCGAGGTTCGTTACATGGAAGTACACTTCGTCGCCCACCTTAACACCTTCGATGTTGTCGGGCGTCAGGTGCGAACGTATTGCCGTCATGTACACGTGTACTTTGTTGCCCTCGCGCACCACCTTGGCTTGGTGCTCGCCTTTGGCGACATAAGGATGTTCGTTTTCTTCCAAAGGATAGATTTTGAGCGACTTGTCCTTGATGAGGCTAGCAGGCACAGCATTAGCATAGTGCGGCTCGCCGATGGTGGGGAAGTCGAGCAACAGTTTCATCTTATCGCCACTGATGTCGTATAGCTGGGCAGATTGAGCTAACTCTGGCCCAGTGGGCAGATAGCGATCCTTAGTGATTTTGTTGTAGGCGATGACGTACTTGCCATGGGGCTTGCGCGTGTCGCCGCCGGGTACGCACAGGTGACCAATAGAGTAATAGGTAGGTACGCGGTCGAGCACTTCTAGGGTTTTGAGGCTCCACTTCACGATTTCAGAGGAGACAAAGAACGACGTGTAGGCATTGCCGTTGGCGTCGAACTCTGTGTGCAGTGGACCAAGACCGGGCTTTTTCACTTCGCCGTGCAGCACGGCCTCGTACTTCAAGACCGGAATGCCGTCGTATTCGCCCTCAAAATTGCGCTCGGCAATGGCTTTTTGCATTTTGCTGAAGGAGAACACCGGAATAACCGCAGCCAGCTTGCCCGAGCCAACGATGTATTCGCCCGTGGGGTCAACATCACAACCATGTGGGCTTTTAGGGCATGGAATGAAGTACACAAAGTCTTTCAGCTCTACTGGGTCGAGCATGATGACCTGATTTTCCCATTTCGTGCTGGCCATGTGTTTGCGCTCGTCGTAGATGTTATGAGCATAGCGCACGTTCTTCACTTTACCCTTGCCTGCGCGGGCATACTCTTCGGCTTTTTTCCAGTTGATGGCTACAATGAAGTCCTTGTCATTTTGCGAGGCATTTACTTCCAAGAGCGTATTAGCGCGCTCAGAGTTGTAGCAAGAAAAGAAAAACCAGTCGTGGCTTGGGCCTTTACCCGAACGGCTCAGGTCGAGATTGATGCCTGGCAACAATACTTGGAAGGCCAGGTTCATATGCCCGCTCTGAGGGTCAATTCCTATAAAGGATACCGTACCGCGGAAATTCTCCTTGTAGGTTTCGATGGACACGTCCGGTTGATTGTCCAAGGGCACCGAGAAGCGCGTGCCTGCCACAATGTACTCGCTATTCTCCGTGATGAAGGGCGAAGAGTGGTTGCCTCCTGAGTTGGGGATCTCCATAATCTCCACCGTTCGGAATGACTTTAGGTCAATACGCGCCACGCGCGGGGTGTTGTTGGCGTTGGCAAACATCCAACGGCCGTCTTGCTCGCCGTTGGTCAATGACATGGCAATGTGGTGCTCATCGTCCCAAGGCACAAAGCCGTGCGACGTCATCAACATGGCCTTAGTCTCCTCGCTGTAGCCATAACCGTTTTCCGGAAAGACCGAAAACACGGGGATGATCTTCAGCAGACGCCCCGAGGGCAAGCCATACACTGAGACCTGACCATTAAACCCGCCTGAGACGAAGTTGTAGAACTCGTCGTGTGTGCCCGGAGCCACGTACACTTTTTGCGCAGCATCTGCTGTAGAGGCGCCGGCAGCTCCTTTTGTTTTGCATTGCCAAAGGGCAGCCACTATCAGGACAAACCCCACGACAAACCAGATAATTTTTTTCATAAACCCTTGATTTTGCGTTAGATGAAATGTTTTGAATAAAGAATGAAATGTTTTTCGAGGCTATCGCTCTCCGTCGTTATAGCGCATGAACTCCAGTATGTCGCGCGCGTCGCCAATGGACACATTCTGGTTGGGCATGCGCGTCAAGCACAATTCCAGTAGCTTTTGTGCTTCTGGGTCGCGCTCCAGCATGATGTCCACATTGGTGATCATATTCATGATCCACTCTGGCCGGCGTACCTTAGTCACGCCCTTCCAGCCTGGCCCCACTATGCGTGTTTCATCGAGCTTATGACAAGCGGCGCATTTCATGTCGTAAATCGCCTTCCCTCGCGATACTCGCTCCGACTCTAGTGGGGTCTTTAGTTCTACATACTTAACCTCTCCAATGCCCTTGCCCTCTGCAATCATTTGCTCTTCGGGTGTCAGGGCAGAAGAGTTTTCTTTCTCCCCCTCAGCGTTGCTGCCCCCTCCGCATGCCCATGACCCCATTAGCAAGCCATTGAGTAGTAGGATAATGGTCCCCTTTTTCATAATAGCAGTTATTTTGTTTCAAGTGAAAAAATCTATTTTACACTGCAAGAATGCACGCCTGCAGAGGCCTCCCTTTATGACGGCAGTCACAGAGTGGAATGATTTTATGGAGTCCAAAAAATATGTACTGCCAAGCAGTCTGGACGCCGTAAAGCGTCGCAAGACGATGCCAGCAGACGCCGCTATTTTCGTTAAGATTTTAACACTTTCGGCCGCATGGCCGTCTTCTGAGGCGTTGGTATCGAAAAGAAATCCGCCTTAATATTTTTTTGGAGCTAATCCAGAAGATACGGCTACTTTGTAATTAATCTCGCGTAGGAGAGTGTATTTCCACAAATAATTTCAAGTTTTCTTCAATCTCATGAGCGTTCGTCAGGCTGCTTTAAGAAATTTTAATGCAGATCTCGAGCGCTGCTCTTAACTTTTTTTTAACGCCTGTATTTACCTTTGTGCGTCTTTTTGAGCTCCCTGAAAGAAGGGAGCAAGCGCATTAAGTTATTTATGGAATATGCTCGCAAACCGCGTATCGTCGTCTTGATCCCTGCCTACAACGAGGAAGATGCGCTGCCATTTGTATTGGCAGCTATTCCTAAGCAATGGGTACGTCAAATCATCGTATGCGACAATGGCTCGACTGACCGAACAGCTGAAATTGCCCGACTGATGGGCGCAACGGTAGTAAAAGCCTCAAGACGCGGATACGGTTCGGCTTGTCTGGCCGGTATAGATTACCTGCAAAGACAGCCTGCAGAGAACCAACCTGAAGTGGTCGTCTTTCTCGATGCTGATGGAGCTGATGACCCTAACGATCTGCCAAAAGTGGCAGACCCTGTGTTGAAAGGAAACCAAGACTTGGTCATTGGTTCTCGTGCTTTGGGTAGAATGGAGTCTGGAGCTATGAGCCTTCCTCAGCGGTTTGGTAATTGGTTAGCGCCATTGCTCATACGCCTGCTTTTCGGACAGCGCTTTACCGATCTGGGGCCTTTCCGGGCCATTCGCTGGGACAGCCTGCAGGCACTGGATATGCGCGACCCCAACTACGGCTGGACGGTGGAAATGCAGATCAAGGCCGCACTTAAAGGGCTACGCTGCGCCGAAGTACCGGTACATTATCGAAGGCGCATGGCAGGCCGAAGCAAGGTCTCAGGTACCATTCGAGGCGTCGTACTCGCCGGCTGGAAAATCTTATCCCTCATCTTCTGGTATTATCTCAAGTACCGAAAAGAGCAACAATCAAACAGTAACACTTCACGCAAAACTTAAAACTGCTCGCTCGCTATGTTTGGAATACAAGCATTATTCGATGCTCTGCGCTACCAAGCGTTTGTGGACTTTGGCTACCTCATGCTGCTCGTTTACTTCGTAGCTATGAGTGGCGTTACCCTTTACGCGCTGCTGCAAGTGCACCTGCTTTTCTTGTACAAAAAGTACCATAAGGAGCACCCGGTCATCGAATACAGAAAATATGACCCAAGCGACCCAAATCTGCCTTTCGTTACTATCCAGCTGCCTATGTACAATGAGCGTTATGTAGCAGAACGCATCATTGACTGCGTGGCGGCCCAAGAGTATCCCAAGGACAAATTCGAGATCCACGTCCTCGACGACTCTACGGACGATACGGTCGAAATCGTAGCCCGCAAGGTGGCCGAATTGCGCGCTCAAGGGTACAACATCGAACATATCCACCGTACCAATCGCCAGGGCTACAAGGCAGGCGCCCTGCAAGAGGCCATGCCCCGCGCTCGAGGGGAGTTCATCGCCATCTTCGATGCGGACTTCACACCGCGCCCTGACTTCTTACGCACGACCATGCCCTACTTCGAAGACCCCAAGGTGGGCATCGTCCAGACGCGTTGGGAGCACCTCAATGCCGACTACAGTATGCTGACCAAACTGCAGGCCATCCAGCTGAACGTACACTTCACCGTAGAGCAGGCGGGTCGCTCGTACGGCAACCTCCTGCTCCAGTTCAACGGCACTGCTGGCGTCTGGCGCAAAAAGGTCATTGAAGAGGCTGGCGGCTGGCAAAGCGACACGCTCACCGAAGACCTCGACCTTAGCTTCCGCGCCCAAATCATGGGCTATCGCATCCAGTATCTGGAAAAGCTGGGCAGCCCGGCGGAATTGCCCGTGGACATGAACGCCCTCAAAGGCCAACAGTTTCGCTGGAATAAAGGCGGCGCCCAAAACGCGCGCAAACTCATTAAAATGGTGTGGAATGCGCGCACGCTCAAGCCTGTGCAGAAGCTGCACGCCATCAGCCAACTGCTCGCCTACGGGGTGTTTCTGTGGGTATTCATCGCCGCCCTGAGCAGCATTCCGCTGTCTTTTGCCTTTAGCGAGCTGGGTATTTCTACTCATTTCCTGTCCTTTTCTGTGCTGGGCCTTTTTGCCGTGGCGGCCATTTCTTACACGGCCAACATCACGGCCGCCCTCAACCGCCAAACGCCGCCTTCCTTTTGGGAAAAGGTGCGCTTCTTTGGGCTGTTCCTATCCTTCTTGCCCATGTCCATGGGACTTTCGCTCTACAATGCCATCGCCGTAATCGAGGGGCTGCGCGGCAAGGTCTCAGCCTTTGTGCGCACACCCAAGTACGGCGTTACCGGCGACCGCACGCCGCTGCGTCAGGCGGCTTACATGGCGCGCAAGATCTCGTGGGTAACCTATGCTGAAGGTTTCATGGCGCTGGTGTTTTTCGTCGCCGTCATTGCCGGCTTGCGCACGGGCAATCACGCTTTCGTGCTCTTTCACTCCATGCTGGCTTTTGGCTTTGCTACCATTTGCTACTATTCTATCAAGCACTTGCGCTTTGACTGAGGCGGCGTAGTAGGGAAGGGGAAAGGACCTCCTTCTGCTGCCACGACGATTGTTTTTTGGGTGGAAAAAAGGGGCTTGGCGCTGTTGTTTGGCCTCTTCGCGAACAGGTGGCTTTTGCGCCGCTGCCGGTGCTCGGCGTGTGTCTGTCTTGCTCTTGGCTTTAATAATGGCGTGGCTGCGTGTGGGTGTCTTCGCTATTCTATATGCGGAGATGTGGGGCTGTCGTGTCTCCATTATTAAGGCCCTAAGCGGGACGAAAACACGCCCGAGGCCAAACAGCAGCCGTGTGCTCAGCTACTACGCCCACAGCAGTGGCTCCGAAGCCGGCAGCCGTTTTTTTTTCCAAAAAAATGGGGAAAGAAAGGCGCTGGGCCAGCAAAGCGATATGGTCGGTGCGGCGGCGAGTAGTACCGACAATACGGGGCAAGTGCGGAGAGGTGAAGCTGCTGTTTCACCATTATTAAGGGCCAGGTGCGGGATGGCAACACGCTCAGGGCCGAGCAGCAGATACGCTCACCTGCTGTGCTCCTACAGTAGACGCGCTGAAGCCGAGGGCTGTTTTTCACCACTCAAAAAGAAGGTGAAAAAGGCCGTAATTGTAGAGGCTGGGTGTTCGGCTTTTCGCACCACTTTTGGGGTCTTCATTGTCTTGAGGTGTGCAGCAAGCCCTCGCGCGTCTCTCTCTTGGGCGACAAGGATAAGAAGCCCTGCAGCCTCCTAAAATGGAAACATCTTACCTTCGCCTGCGTATCAACCGATTACAAAACGACAGAGATTATGATCCGCTTGCTCGCCTCGCTTTTGGCCTGCTGGCTGTTGCCGGCCGCGCTGTATTCCCAAAAAAATGCCGATGCGGAGATGGACTCGCTGCGCTTGGCGTACATCCTGCGATATTGCGACATTGCCATGGACGAAATGGAACGCACGGGCATACCCGCTAGCATCAAGCTGGCGCAGGCGCTGCTGGAAACGCGCGCTGGCACCAGCGAACTGGCTCAGAAGGCCAACAATCACTTTGGCATTAAGTGTGGCAAAAACTGGGCGGGAGAGACTTACGCCAAAAACGACGATGAGGTGGATGCCAAAGGCAGGCCTGTGCTTTCGTGTTTCCGCAAATACCCCAATGTAGCGGCTTCTTACGCCGACCACAGCGCGTTTTTACTTAATCCGGAAAAGAAATACCGCTACGGCTTTCTCTTTGAATTGAGTCCTCTGGACTATCGGGCCTGGGCCGAGGGTCTGCAAAAGGCCGGCTACTCTCCTGTGAGCCACTATGCCGAACGGCTGATTTTCTACATTGAACGCCACCGCCTCGACGAGTACGACCAGTGGGTGCACAGCGGTCGAGTGGCGCTCAAGCGGGTTGCGCTTGTGAATGGTGCGCGCATGGTGCAGGCGCGTGAGGGCGAAACCCTGCGCCGTATTGCGGAGGTGTACCAAGTGCCTACTGACTCGTTGGTGGTGTTCAATGAGGGCCTGTACGCCTTAGATAAACCTTTGCATTTGGGCGATCCGGTGTTCATTGAGCGAAAGGCGACTGCTGCTGGTACTGATGCGCCCATGGTGCATCGGGCCTCTCAGGGTGAGACGCTGCGCCATATTGCCCAGCGCTATGGCATTCAGGCACAGGCCATTCGACGCTATAACCCTGTATTGCCGAATACGGCACTGGCTGCCAACACGCTGGTGTATTTGCGCCTGGCGCCGGAGATGGAGCAAAAGCCAATGCTGGGTATCAAGGGCACGAAGCCTAAGCGCGAGGCTTCGGCGCTTGAGCAACCCTCGATGGCGGTGGAGATGTTGCCAACAGCGCCTTTGGCCGAGCCAGTGCCTGTGAGCCCGATGCCGGTGGAGGTGCCCAAGGTGCCGGCCACTACCACTATTGATATGCAGACGGGTGCGGTGGAAACTTACCATACCGTCAGCCCCGGAGACACGCTGTACAGCATTGCGCGCCGCTATCAGACCAGCGTGGAGCGGCTGAGGCAGATCAACCCTAATCTAGCAGAACCCCTCCGCCCAGGGCAGACACTGCGGGTGCAGTAGCCGGCGTTTGTGCTCAAACCCTTGCATCTTTGCACTCGCCTGTTACCTAAAGCACACTGGCTGGTATGAAAAACACGCATTTATGTTGGCTTGCAGCCCTTTTGGTTGGCTTTGCTGCCTGCAAAAGTCCGAAACCCATTAGTCCGGATCGCCCTTTGCGCGGGCCTGAAGCGGCCTCGGCCAAGTCTACTGGCAACGTCCAATTGGATTATGTGCAGCGCTACAAAGACATTGCCATTGCCGAAATGCAGCGTACGGGTATTCCGGCCTCCATCAAGCTGGCCCAAGGCATCTTGGAGAGCGGATCTGGGCGCAGTGAGTTGGCCGTCAATGCAAACAACCACTTCGGTATCAAATGCGGCAATAATTGGACGGGGCGCACCTACTCGAAGAAGGACGACGACCGCGATGCCAGTGGCAACCTCATCGAGTCTTGTTTCCGCAAATACGAACGCCCTGAAGAGAGCTTCTTCGACCACAGCGAGTTTATTCGCGACCCGCGCAAGGCGGCGCGCTACGGGTTTTTGTTCAACCTGCAGCCGACCGATTACCGGGGCTGGGCCTATGGACTACAGCAGGCGGGCTATGCCACTTCGCAAGTGTATGCTGAGCGGCTCATCAATCTCATTGAAGACTTGCGGTTGTATGAGTATGACCAACCCGGGGCTGTATCGCCCGGGCCGGGAACGGTGGTGCCTGAGCGCGTGCCACCCAAAGAGCGCATTCAGTACGTCAATGACGTCAAGATGGTGCAGGCGCGCGCTGGAGAGACCATTGCGGATATCGCGCGCATCTACCAGCTCAACCCTAGCGATGTGGCCGATTACAATGACAGGGCCTATGCTCCGGGCGACCGCTTAGTAGCCGGCACGCGTATTTTCATTCAGCCCAAACGGCGCAGCTGGCGCGGCCGTACCACGCACCACTTCGTGCGCGAGGGCCAGACCATGCTCGACATCGCGCAGCAATACGGCATCCAGTTAGAAGCCTTATTAGCGCGCAATGGCATGACCTATGGGCAAGAGCCGCTGATCAACGAAAAGATACGCCTACGCGGCCAGCGCCAACCTGGCGAAGTGGTGCGCTTGCGCGGAGACGGCACGCCTCAGCCGCCACCTCGCCCAACACCACCGCCACCCTTGGTGCCCGATGACAAGCCGCCCTTTGAGCGCCCTGATACTGCGCAGACGCCACCAACGCCGGTGCCGCAGCCGCTGCCGGACAGGCCAGCTATTGTGGGTGTCCCTTACCCAACAGACCCCATACCAGAACCAACACCTCGCCCTACACCTCCTATGCCACCTGCTCCAAGCCCAGGGCCATCGGCGCCAAGCCCTACACCGCCAGCGCCTCAGCCCGCACCGCCGACCGTTTCGACCTTCCACCGCGTTGAGCGCGGCGACACGCTTTTCAGCATCTCTCGCCGCTACGGCATCTCGGTGGCCGAGCTTAAGCGGATGAACCAACTCACTTCTGACCAAATCCAAGTGGGCCAAGTTTTGCGCATCCAATAGACCTTTGGCCCGTATCTCGTTCGCGCTATGAAGCATCGCTTCCTTGCTCTTGCCTTACTGGCCTTCTCGCTGCCTTTGCCCGCGCAAACGGAGCTGTCGGAACAGGCCACCATTAGCCTGATGACTGTAGCCCCTGGTTCGATGCTGTACAGCCTCTTTGGCCACAGCGCCTTGCGTGTACACGACCCAGCACTCCGCATTGATCGCTGCTACAACTACGGCACCTTTGACTTTGAAGACCCTAACTTCATCCTCAACTTTTGCCGTGGCCGCCTACGCTACTACCTTAACGTAGAGCCTTATCGCTATTTCGAGTATGCAAATATGCAGGAGCAACGGCCCATGCAAGAGCAGGTGCTCCAACTGACGCCGCGACAGCGGCAGTTCCTCTTTGACCTGCTCGAAGTCAATGCCAAGGAAGAAAACAAGTACTACCTGTATGATTTCTTCTATGACAACTGCGCCACGCGCATCCGCGATATTGTAGAAAAAGCGCTTCTCTATCAGATAAACTTCGATACTACCCTGCTGCCCTTGGGCGCCACTATGCGCGACCTGCTGCACCCTTATCTGGAGGCGCACCCATGGACGCGCTTTGGCATTGACTTGGCCTTGGGCCAACCCGCAGACCGCGTGGCCTTGGGGCGCGACTTTATGTTCTTGCCGGATTATTTGCACCACGCCTTTGCCCGGGCTACCATCGCAGATACGCTGCCGTTGGTGACTGAGGAGCGCGCCATTTCCGTGTGGTCGGCTTCTGAGCCGTCGAAAGCAGCGGATCGTTGGACAAGCCCGCTTTGGATGATGTGTTTGGTGGCGGTGGTGGGGGTAGCATCTATGTTTAGCCGGCGCGTGGAGGTTGTCTTTGATGTGGTGTTCTGGTTCGCATTAGGGCTGGCAGGGCTTTTGCTTTTTTTGCTTTGGTTTGCTACCGACCACACTACAACAAAGAATAACTGGAACTTACTGTGGGCGTTGCCCACGCACTTGCTGTTCTTTTGGCGCACCAAGCGGACGGAGCTGACTGAGACCTACTTCACTGTGGTGGGCGCTGTGGCGCTCGTTACGCTGGTCGTGTGGGGGTTTTTGCCTCAGGATATGCCGGAGGAGGCATTACCTATTGTTATATTGGTAGCTCTGAAGGGGTTACTTCGTCGCTACCGCAAAGAGGACGCATAAGCCAAGCGCTCGGCAGCTGTTATGTGGGCTGCCGAGCGCTTCGGGTGCTCTTCAAGACTGTGGGTTTACTCTTCTACCTCGATGGGGGTCGGATTGCTTTTCCACATGAGGTATGCCTTAAGGAAGCCGTCGAGGTCGCCGTCGAGCACGGCATCGGGATTGTGCACCTTATATCCTGTGCGCAAGTCTTTGACCCAGCGGTCATCCAGTACGTAGGAGCGTATTTGGCTGCCCCACTCGATTTTGGCCTTTCCGGCCTCTAGCTTCTCCTTTTCCTCCTGTCGTTTGCGCAGTTCGAGCTCATACAGTCGGCTTTTGAGCATCTGCATAGCGCGTTCGCGGTTTTGGTGCTGGCTGCGTTCGGCTTGGCATTCTACGACGATGCCTGTGGGCAAATGCCGCAAGCGCACGGCTGATTCGGTACGGTTGACGTGCTGACCGCCCGCGCCAGAGGCTCGGAAGACGTCCATCTCGATGTCGTCGGGTCGAATGACTATTTCAATACTGTCATCTTCTACCAGCGGATACACGAAGACGGAGGCGAAGGAGGTCTGGCGCTTGCCCTGGGCATTAAAAGGGCTGACCCGCACGAGGCGATGCACTCCATTCTCGCCCTTGAGCCAGCCGTAGGCGTAGGGGCCGCGGATTTCGATACTGGCCGATTTAATGCCAGCAGCTTCGCCCGGTTGTTCGAAAATGTCGTTGACGGTAAAGCCCGATTTTTCGGCCCACATGCGGTACATGCGCAGGAGCATGGAGGCCCAATCGCAGGCCTCAGTGCCGCCGGCGCCAGCGTTGATGGTGAGCACGGCGTTCATCGGATCTTCTTTCTGATTGAGGGTGCTGCGAAACTCGGCATCGGCCAACAGTGCTGCAGCTTTGGTGTATTGGGTATCCACTTCCTCTTCAGAGGCAAGTCCTTCTTTGTGAAAGTCCCAGAGTACTTCCAGGTCGTCCACCTCGCGCGCCAGTCGGTTGTATTCATCCACCCAGTTCTTATGCATGCCCAGGGTACGCTGAATGTGCTCAGCGCGCTTGGGGTCGCTCCAGAAGTTTGGGTCGAAGGTTTGCTGTGTTAGGTCTTCTATTTCTCGCAGGCGGTTATCTACGTCAAAGATACCTCCTTAATACTGCCAGCCTGTCTTTCAGGTCTTTTAATTGTTCAACAGTCATGGCTACTCGTTTTTAATGGTGAAAAGATAAAGAGGAAATGAGTTGGGATAACAAGCAGGCGTGCAAGAAAGGGGGATTTTCTTGCACGCCTCTAAGCGGCTTCAGCCTGTGTTTACAATACTTCTACGTAGAAGACTAGGTCTGAGTTGGGCGGGATAGGGCCTGCGGCTTGTGCGCCGTAACCTAGGTTGGCCGGGATAAAGAAGACGCCTTTTCCGCCGCGATTGAGCAGCATGACGCCCTCATCGAAGCCCGGTATCATCTGACCCACGTTGGCCGGGAAGGCGTAAGGTTCGCCGCGTTGATAGGAGTTGTCAAACATAGTGCCGTTGGTCAGGCATCCATAGTAGTGCACTTTGACCTGTTCGCCAGTCTTGATAGGGTCTCCAGTGCCTTTGTCCTCGATGAGCACCTTAAGCCCAGAAGCGGTGGTGATGACACCCGCCAGTTTGCCGGCCTTATAGGCCTGTAGAACCTCCTGTGTTCTGTTCTGGACGGAGAAGAAGCGAGCCTCTACTTCAGCGCGCTCTTTCTCTTTGTCTGCACGCGTAATGACGTCTAAAAGCACAAGTTCGTGGCGTACTTCCTTAACATCCTTCAGGCTGGGCGGGATGAACTGTTGGAGGAAGGTGTCAATCTTTTCGTAAACAGTAGCGCTATCTCCTTCGCTCATGAGCAGAAGGCCGTCGTAAATGGCGGGTACACGAACAGGCAAGTTTTCCTTCGTGTACATCTCATACTCGCGTGGGCCGCCGAAGTTGCGCACAGTGCTGGACATCATGGAGTCTCCTACCCAAACGTAATGCTGAACCAGCACGAAGTCGCCCGGTTGTGGTTTGAGACCGCTTTTGTTGGTGTGGTTGATGAAGCGGTATCCGTGTTCCGTCTTGATACCTTCCTCCTGACAGGCAGCCAGGAAGGTCACCATCGTGAAGAGTGCTGCAAAATAGTAAATGCGCATAGTTGGTAATAGCAATTGACAGTTACGAGTAAATGGACGCGCTGAATAGGCCTTAGCGCGTAAGGACGTCTTTGTAGAGGGGGAGAATGGAGAGAAATTTCTCAATGGTAGCCTTCAGGCTTGTGTGAGAGTAGGCGCCGGCAGCATTTTTATGGCCACCGCCGTTGAAATGGGTTCGGCAAATTTCCTGTACGTCAATGTCGCCTTTCGAGCGCAGGCTGAGCTTGACAATGTTGGGCTGGTTGTGAATAAAGGCAGCCAGCCGTACCTCGCGGATGGTGAGCAAGTGGTTGACGATGCCCTCTGTGTCGCCGCGCTGAATGTCGAAGGTTTCATAATCCTTGCGCGACAGCCAGATGTAGGCAGTGCGATATTCGGGCAGGTATTCCATCCGATTGACCAAGCAATGCCCCAGCAAGCGCAAGTGCTTTACCTTATTAGAGTTGAAAATTTTGTCCTGCACGTCGGAGTCGTCCACGCCGCGGTCAATGAGGTCTGCTGCAATGCGGAACAAGCGGCTGTTAGTGTTATATTTGAATGAGCCGGTATCCGTTACAAGGCCGGTATATATGCACTTGCCTACAGTAGGGTTTATCTTTTGAGCGTCTCCCATAGCCTCCATAAATCGGTACACCAGTTCACAGGTACTGCTGGCTTCCGGTTCTGAAAACGCATAGTCGGCTATGGGGTCTGGGTAGAGATGATGGTCAATAAGTATGCGCGTGCCTGGGAGATCCTTGATGTACTCGCCCATCTTATCAATGCGGTTCAGGGCGTTGAAGTCCAAAAGGATAAAGACATTTTTGCGGCTTAATACCTGCCGACACTCCTCCGTGTGGATGTCCCAGATGAGGATGTCTTCCGCAGCAGGCAAGAATTCAAACTCTGTAGGATACTCCGAAGGGAAGAGGACATGTATTGTGTGCCCGTATTGCTCCAAGTAGTGTTGCATCGCCAAAGAGCTGCCGATGGCATCGCCATCCGGATTTCGGTGCGACAGGATAGCCACATTTTGCGGGTAATGGAGCAACTCCTTTAGTTCGGGCGGAATAGTCATGTGCAACGCATCGAAACAAAAATAGCAAAAGCATTTTTGCCATTGCCCATCTGGGCGTGTTTTCAGGAGCCGCAAAGCTCACCAAAAGTTTGGCAAAGATACGCCTGACATTGGGCTTTGCCGGCTGTTCAGCATTTTATTTTTAAAGGTCTCAGTAACCAGGTTTTAGATAAAATAAAATCCCGCTCTAATTTTGCGCCGCTTCGTTTCTAAGGGCAACGCGGTGCATCGCTGCGTCGGCACCTGAACAAGGCCAAACATTTAGCAGACTACATAGAGCAATTATGGGCAACCGAACATTTATGATGATCAAACCCGATGCTGTGCGCGCAGGCAACATTGGCAACATTTTACAAATGGTCAATGCCGCCGGCTTCCGCATCGTAGCCATGAAGCTGACGCAGATGACCAAAGAACGCGCCGGCCAGTTTTATGCCGTTCACCGCGAGCGCCCCTTCTACGACGAACTGTGCACTTTTATGAGCAGTGGCCCCATAGTGGCGGCCATTCTGGAAAAAGAAAATGCTGTGGAGGAATTCCGCAAACTCATCGGCGCTACTGACCCTGCCAAGGCAGAGCCCGGCACTGTGCGCAGTCTATACGGCACCAACGTAGGCGAAAACGCCGTGCATGGCTCTGATAGCGATAGCAACGCTGCCATTGAAGGGGCCTTTCACTTCAGCGGTATGGAGACTTTCTGAGTGCAGTAGGTGCTGTTCTCGGGTACAACGGCGACGGAAACCATCGGCAAGCGCGGAGTTATGAGGCAGCTGTTTCGCCATTATTAAGGCCCAAAAGCGGGACGAAAATGCGCAAGTGGCCAATGGCAGGGCGCCAATCTCTGACTGAGCTCAGGAGGGAGCGCGGAGCCGGACAGCCGTTTTTCCCCAAAAAAAATGGAGGGAAGAAAGGCCCTGGACTGACAAGGCGATGTGGTCGGCCCGGCGGCGGGCTACACTGACAACATGACAAAAATCATCGCCTTGGGGCCTGTGCAGCGCGGTACTTTTGCACAGTAGTTTCGCCCACACGAAGAAGCGATGTTTTTCTGTTTTTTCCAAACAAACGGTTGTCAATATGGATAAGCTGACCCAAGTAGTAACGCAAACCTCTCCGGAGGCGACGGATGATTTTTTCCCGATTAAGGGCACTGATCACATCGAGTTTTACGTAGGGAATGCCAAACAGAGTGCCTTGTATTATCAGGCGGCTTTTGGCTTCGAATGGGTAGGATACATGGGACCCGAAACCGGCGTACGCGACCGCGTCAGCTATGTACTTCAACAGGGCAAGATTCGGCTCGTCCTGACGGCAGCTATGGCTCCTGAGCACGAGATTGCCCAGCATGTTGCTCTGCACGGCGACGGCGTCAAGGTGCTGGCCTTGTGGGTGGATGACGCCGAAAAGAGCTACTACACGGCCATAGAGCGCGGAGCGGAGAGCGCTTTCCCGCCCAAGGTGCTACGCGACGAGTACGGCGAGGTGGTGTTGGCGGCCATCAAAACCTACGGCGAAACCATCCACACTTTCGTGGAACGAGACCGCTACCACGGCCCGTTCTTGCCTGGATATCAGCCGCGCAAGAGCATTTACCCGGTCAAGCCTGTAGGTCTGAAGTACGTGGATCACTGCGTGGGTAATGTCGAACTGGGCGCCATGAATAAGTGGGTCAAGTTTTACCAGGATGTGATGGGCTTCAAACTGCTCATTACCTTCGACGACAAGGACATCAGCACGGAATACAGCGCCCTCATGTCTAAGGTGGTTTCTAATGGCAATGGGTACATCAAGTTTCCCATCAATGAGCCTGCCAAGGGCCTGAAGAAGAGCCAGATAGAAGAGTACTTGGATTTTTATCGTTCGGCGGGCGTACAACATATTGCGGTGGCGACCGACGACATCATTGCCACGGTAACGCAATTGCGCGCCAATGGAGTGGACTTCCTGTACGTGCCGGAGACCTACTACGACGACGTACTCGACCGCGTGGGCAAGATCGAGGAGAACCTAGAAGACCTCAAGCGCCTGAACATCTTGGTTGACCGCGACGAGGATGGCTACCTGCTGCAGCTGTTCACTAAACCTGTGCAAGATAGGCCCACGGTTTTTTATGAGATCATTCAGCGTCGTGGAGCCAAGTCGTTTGGCAAAGGCAATTTCAAGGCGCTGTTTGAGGCCATCGAGCGCGAACAGGCCTTGCGCGGAACCCTCTAAAACCGCTATTGCCCTATTGACGCACGAAGCCGACCTACCTTGTTGCGGGTCGGCTTCGCTTTTGTCGTCTTCCTCCTAGAGTTACTAATAGGTCAGATGGAACGCTGCGGGTCGAATTGTTCCAAATAGTCGGCCACTCGGCGCAGGAAGGATCCGCCCAGCATGCCATCCACGATGCGGTGGTCGTAGGAAAGAGATAGGAACATCATGTGGCGAATGGCGATGACGTCGCCGTATTCGGTCTCGAGCACCGCGGGTTTTTTTCGTATGGCTCCGGTAGCCATAATGGCTACTTGGGGTTGGTTGATGATGGGCGTGCCCATGACATTGCCGAAGGTGCCCACATTGGTCAGGGTGAAGGTGCCGCCCTGGATTTCTTCGGGCTTGAGCTGGTTTTGGCGGGCGCGGTTGGCCAAGTCATTGACGGCTTTGGTAAGCCCTATCAGGTTGAGGTGGTCGGCATTTCGGATGACGGGCACGATGAGGTTGCCGCTGGGCAAGGCCGTGGCCATGCCAATGTTGATGTCTTTCTTTACAAGAATGCGGGTGCCATCCACCGAGGAGTTGATGAGTGGAAAATCGCGAATGGCGCGCACAATGGCTTCAATGAAGATGGGCGTAAAGGTGATGTTTTCGCCATATTTACGGCGGAACTCATCCTTGACGCGGTTGCGCCATTGCACGAGGTGGGTTACATCGGCCTCTACGAAGGAGGTTACGTGAGCACTGGTGTGTTTGCTCATGACCATGTGCTCAGCGATGAGCCGGCGCATGCGATCCATCTCGATGATTTCCACCTCGCCCGAAACGGAGGTGGCGGCAGTGGCGGTGGCTGCGGTGGGTGGCGGTGGCGTTGGGGAGGCAGCTGGCGGTGGTGGAGCTGGGGATTGTGGTGCAGTGGCCGGGGCGGCTTTGCGCTGTTGTACGTAGGCGAGTATGTCTTTTTTGGTTACGCGGCCCTCTTGCCCGGAGCCAGGGATTCGGTCGAGCTCTGCCTGGCTGATGCCCTCGGCGCGCGCGATGGTGCGCACCAGCGGCGAGTAAAAGCGCCCAGCAGAAGTGGTGGCGGCCGGGGCTGGCTCTGGTGCTGTCGATACGTAAGGCACCGATGCTGCCGCCGTGGCGGGTTGTTGGCCATTGCCTTGGGTTGGCTCGCTCACCGCCGGAGAGGCTGCGGGCGCCGCTGCAGAGGCATCGGTTTCTATGATGGCGATGACGGTATTGATGGGTACCACGTCGTTTTCCTTGAAAAATACCTCTGCCAGTATGCCTTCCACGGGGGAAGGCACCTCGCTGTCCACCTTGTCGGTAGCGATATCGAGCACCGGCTCATCCAGTTCAATCCTATCGCCGGGCTTTTTGCGCCACTTGAGGATGGTGGCTTCCATGATGCTTTCGCCCATCTTGGGCATGAGGAGTTCTACACGTGCCATGGTGTTGTGTGTGAATGGTGTTTTTTGTAGCCTCGTGATGATGTGCTCGAGGCCTCTCCAAGTTAAGGCGGGGCAAAGGTAGGGCATTGCTTTTGGGAAATGCTGCACTCCTGAAGCCCATGCCATTTAAGAGGGCTTTTTCAAAAAGCAAGGTATGGATGGCAAGGCTGTCGCTTTTGCGTTTCCTTCCTCGAGTAGTACTTTTGGCAGTAAATCAGGAGCAACAGATGGTCAAAATGAGCAGCAAGGTGGGCTTTTTAACACTTGCACAACGCTCCGCCGAGGCCTTTTTAGCGTCTTGGGTGTTGTACTCTCCTGCTGTTTGAGCAGATTTCAATTTCAGATACTATGCGATACACACACTTGCTTTTGATGGTTTTCGGCCTATTATGGAGTGCCATTGCTGAGGCTCAATACTTTGGCCGGAATAAGCCACGCTACCAACAACAAAATTTCCAAGTTCACGAGACAGCGCATTTCCGCATTTACGACTACATGGGCACCCCCGAAAAACTGCGGGAGTTGGCGGCTTCTGCCGAGCTCTGGTATCGAATGCATCAGGCCGTCCTATTAGATACTTTCACCGAAAAGAACCCAATTATCATCTACAACGACCATGCGGGCTTCCAGCAGACAAACACCATCATGGGTGATATTGGTGTTGGTACAGGCGGCGTAACGGAAGGGCTGCGCAACCGCGTAGTGTTCCCCGTAGCTATGACCAACCAACAAACTCACCACGTGCTAGGGCACGAGCTGGTGCACGCCTTCCAATACAAACTCATCTTGGATAGCGACTCAACCTCGATGCAGAATTTGGCCAACCTGCCGCTGTGGATGATTGAGGGCTTGGCAGAGTACCTATCCATTGGGCGCGTTGACCCTCACACGGCCATGTGGATGCGCGATGCGGTCAAAAACAATGCCTTGCCCAAAAGTCTGCGCGATTTGGACCTCGGTCGCTTCTTCCCCTATCGCTGGGGGCAAGCTTTTTGGGCCTATGTAACGGGCCGATACGGCGATGAGGTCATTAAGCCGCTGTTTGTCAACACAGCGCGTTTTGGTCTGGAAAACGCAGTGCCTATGGTATTGGGCACTACTGCGGACTCCTTAGCCTTGGCCTGGACGAGGACGCTGCAAAACCACTACGGCCAGTGGGTCTCCAGTGGCAAAAAGGAACAGCTGCCGGGCAAACGCCTGCTAGGAGAGGACAACTTTAGCGCGATGAACATCTCTCCTTCGCTGAGTAAAAACGGCAGGTACTTCACTTTCATGTCGCAGCGCGATCTGTTCTCCATTGACCTGTACTTGGCTGATGCGCGCACGGGCAAAGTGTTGCGCAAGGTGGCCAGCAGTGCTCAGGATGGGCACATTGACCATTTCGACTTCATCGAAAGCGCGGGCACTTGGGCGCCTGATGGCGATCGCTTTGCCTTTGATGCCTACGAACAAGGGCGCACGGTGCTCATCATCAAGGACGTCAATTCAGGCAGAACGCTGGAGCGCATCGCCATTCCCGGCGTGCCGGAATTCAGCCACCCTGCCTGGAGCCCTGACGGAAGAACGATTGTGGTATCCGGCTTGGTCAATGGACAGACCGATCTCTACGCCTACGAGCTCAGAACCAAGCGGGTGCGCCGCCTCACCAATGACCGATACTCGGAGATACACCCCAGCTGGAGTCGCGATGGCTCGATGATAGTTTTTGCCACAGACCAGCTGAGCATAGAGCGCGGCCGTACCGATGGAGCTTGGCGCATGAATCTGGCTATTTTGGATGTCGCCTCGGGCTACGCTGAGATGCTCGACATCTTCCCGGGAGCCGATAACCTCGACCCACAGTTTGATGATCAGGGCAATATCTACTTCCTGAGTAATCGGGACGGTATGCGCAACCTCTATTTCTATGAGCGCGTGAGCCAGAAGGTGTACCAGGCCACCGCTCTTGAGTTGGGCATCAGTGGCATTACCCATTACGCACCGGCCATTTCGGTAGCGGGCGATCGTCTGCTCTATACCTATTACACCAATGGAAACTGTGCCATATACCAGGTGCGGACCGAGAATTTGGAGAAAAAGGAGGTAAACCCTAACGCCGTGGACATGATAGCGGCGACCTTGCCTCCGTTCTCTCCGGGCCGGCGCGATGCGGTGAACACCAACCTGCGCCTAATGGACAACAACTTCAGGGAAGCGCTCGATACCCTCATCTTGCGCGCCGTTCCTTACCGGCCTCACTTTTCCCTTTCTTACATCGGCGGTGGAGGTGGCATTGGTGTCGCTACGGGCAACACTTCCTTCGGAGCCGTTACCGGGCTGGCGGGCGGAGTGGACTTGCTCTTCGATGACATCCTGGGCAACAATCGCATGTATGTGGGCTTGGCTGTCAATGGCGAAATTCAGGATGCCGCCGGCATTTTCTCCTACATCAACAACAAGCGCCGCTTGGCGTGGGGCGGAAGCTTTTCCCACATTCCGGTCCGCTCATTGGCTTATTATGGCTTTCGCCTGACGCCTTTAGAAGTGCGCCCAGGCGTTGTGGATACCTTTTTAGAAGAGGTGCTGGGCGTGCAACGTCTCTTTCAAGAGCGCTTGAGCGCTTTTGTGATGTATCCCTTTTCCACTACCCGCCGCATCGAGTTTGGCGGGGCCTTTGAGTTCTACAGTACCAACATAACGGAATATTCCACTTTCTACGACCGCTTCGGTTTTTTCCCTATAGGCACGCGTCGCCAACGGGTACCCGGTTCGGCCCAGTTGTCGCTATTCAACGTAAATGCCGCGCTGGTGGGCGACAATTCCTTCTTTGGGTTTACAGCTCCGCTACAAGGGTGGCGCTATCGCATTGGCGTTGAGCAATTCTTCGGAGATTACAACTTCTCTACTGTGCTTGTGGATGGGCGGCGTTACTTCCGCATAAAGCCCTTCACGTTAGCCTTTCGCACCCTATCTTATGGGCGTTTTGGTGGCAATTCCGCTCAGGTATTCCCCTTCTTTTTGGGTAACCCGTGGTTTGTGCGGGGATACGGTTCCAACGACTTGTACACTGCAGACCCACAGCTGGCCAATCGGATGATAGGCAGCAAGATGTCGGTGGCCAATGCCGAGATAAGACTGCCTTTCTTGGGGCGTAAACCGCTGAGTTTGGTCAATTTTTTCCTCCCTGTGGATATAGGCTTTTTTGCCGATGGCGGCGTAGCACTCTTCAGTTTCAACGATTTGAGCGAGGCCTCCCCTCAGACAGGGCAAATACATGAGCCTGTCTTCAGTGTGGGGGCTTCTATTCGCGTCAACCTCTTCGGAGCGCTGGTGCTGGAGCCATACTATGCGCTGCCGCTATCGGTAAAGGAGGAGGTGCGCCAATGGCGCTGGGGGCTGAACATCTTGCCCGGCTGGTAAAGAGGGCGCCTACTTTTGCAGCCATTAAGCATGAAAACTGAAATCGTTGCGCTTGCCGGGGCTCTCCTTATAGGGTGGGGGTGTGCCCGGCCTATACCACCGGAAGGAGGCCCGAAGGACACCACACCGCCGAAAATAGTGGCTGCAAAGAGCACTCCCAACGGCGCCCTGTACTTTCAAGACAGGGCCATTTACCTGACTTTTGACGAGTGGGTAACCCTTCAAAATGTCAATACAGAACTGTTGGTGTCTCCACCATTGGCCCAGCGTCCCGAGGTTTACCTAAAAAAGCGCACCGTCATCCTCCGTTTTCATGAAGACGAAGTGCTTCGCCCCAACACTACTTACGTCATCTATCTTGGTACGGCTGTGCGCGACCTCCACGAAGACAACCCGGCTCAAGACCTCCGCTTTGTGTTCTCTACCGGCGACCACTTAGACAGTGCTTCGGTGCTCGGGGTTGTCGTAGATGCCTTCAGCAATGAGCCTGTCGAGAATGCTGCCGTCATGCTGTACGATAACTTTACCGACAGCGCTATTGTTGCAGAGCGCCCCTACTACCTGATACGCACCGATAAAAGCGGGCAATTTCGGCTGCCCAACGTTCGGCCGGGCATTTACCGTTGTATCGCTGTCGAAGATGCCGACCAGAACTTGCGCTGGAAACCGGAGGCCGAGCGTATTGCCTTCTTGGACTCTTTCGTCGTCGTTGGCCCTACTGACACATTGGTGTCGGTACCTGTGCTGCGCATGAGTGCCCCTGCTCCGAAGGGGCGCTTGGTCATGCGCCGCGCCAACCAGTACGGCGTGGTGTACTTAGGCTTTGGCATCCTGCCCGACTCGCCCAACGTGCGTACGGAGCCACCTAGCATACGATGGACGACCTCGCGCGAGCAAGACACCTTGATCGTTTGGTATGATAACCCGGACTCTTTAGCCTGGAAACTAATGGTACAGGGCGACACTGTGCCCGTGCGCGCGCTGTCGAAGGCGACCTTCCTGAAGCAACACCGGCTGTTTTTTGGCGACGAACGCATAGGCCCTCCGGCTGCGGGGCGCCGACCTGTGCAACCCACTACGCCCGCTGCTTTGCCACCACCCCGCACCATCACTGTGCGCAGTGGCCGCCCTGCACTCATCCCGTTCAATAGCCCTATCGAGACCGTGGATACCTCGCGCGTTGCCCTACTGGCCGACAGCCTCGAAAGGCGCGACTTCTCCTTGACTAAGGACTCCGCCCAGCCGCTAACCCTGCGGCTGTCCTTGTCGTGGGAGCGCGGCCGGCGCTACACCCTGACCATGTTGCCCGGTGCCCTGACGGACTTCTGGGGCGCAGTAAATACCGACACCTTAGTGCGCATCTTCTCCGTGCCTACAGAAAAACAAGTTGGCACCTTGATGTTGTCTTTAGAAAACCTGACGCCCAACACTTCCTACATCGTCCGACTGCTCAACGGGAACAACTTAGAGGAAGAGCGCTTCTTCATCGCCCAAGGTACAGCGCAACGCGAGATTTTTGTAGATCTGGCACCTGTATCTTACAGCGTTCAACTCATCGAAGACACCAACGCCAACCGGCGCTGGGACGGCGGCGATTACTTCACCAACCGCCAGCCTGAGCGCGTCTTCTCCAAAAAATTGGATGCCCTCCGCCCTAACTGGGACATGGAGTTTTCGTTCCCGCTGCCTTCCGATGCACCGCGCGGTCGTGAGTAACCATCTAAAAAACTAACGCTGCCCTTTGCGCGGCCGGCCCAACAAGTCGCGCTTATCATCCAGTACTGGATAGGGGACGGGCGCTTTATCCTGAGTGTCGCGAAACACCTTATCCACAAAGATCCAGCGGCCTTTCTCGTATTTGAAACCGTCGCAGCTGCCATCAGGTACATAGGTGATGGCGCCTGTGTACGGCGACTGCCACGGGATGAGATGGTCGAAGATGATCATCTTGTAGTAGTCGTCCCAGTTGACTCGGATTTTCGCATCGGTAGCGTACTGCAAGATGATGCGGTGCTCGCCTCGTTGTCCGTTGCGTTCGAACACGGGCGCTCCCAGCACTGGCTCGCCAGCGGCATTGAAAGACAGCACCTCTATGACCTTGCGCTTCTCGAATAGGGTGTAGCCGTCGAGGCCAAACAGCAGGTATTTGCGTCCTTGAGGCGTCTCGAAGGGCAGCAAGTTATAGTACACAGCCCCATACCAGCGGTTAGGCGACAAGACCTCGTGGGTAGGTTTGTCCTTGAATTCGATGCGGCGGTCAATAAGCGGGTAAAGTCGCAGCTCAGGTTCGTTCATCTGTATGGCCCCATAATGCCAATAAGTGGAGTCATTGACAAACAGCTGCCAGCTAAAGACGCGAAAGCTGCTGTCGGGTGGGGTCAGAATAGACACACTGCTCAGGCGACTGAAAGGGTAGCGGAAGGAATTCTCCGTTTTCAGGGCGCGCACCAAACCGGTAATGAGGCTTTTACAAGCCAAAAAGCGCATCTCGGAAGAAGTGTCGTTCGTGATGGCAAAGGCAAAAATGGCCAACGTGTCTTCCGCCTCGTGAAGGCGCTGGAAAGCCTCCGGGCTTAAAGGCCCGGCCTTTTGTTTTGCTTGGGCAAACGCCGTTAAGGCATGTAGGAGAAGGGCTGGGACAAATAGCAACAAAAAACGACCGCGGGAGGCTCTACGGATACTTGCAGTGGATAAGGCGTACATCAGAAGGGTGCTCTTTTTGAAAAAAGCGCTCCCTAAACGCCGAGGTTTTGGAGCAAATTGCAGGGCATTGGCCGAGGTCAAATTAACCAATTAGCGCCCAGAAATAGCACCAGGTAGATCCAGAGCAGGTCTAAAAAATGCCAGTAGATGGTCAGCAGGCGCAGTTTGAGGCGTTTCTCTGGGTCTGAAAAGTAAATAAGCACCGTTATGGGATCCACCATGCGTTTTCGGGCCGTTCGATAGAAGGCGACGAGAAATGGCAGGCCAGCCACTACGTGGGCAAAGTGAGCGATCGAAAGCACGTAGAGAAAGGCTGCCGTGGTAGAAGTCTGCATTGTGGTTTGGTTGATGTGGAACAGCCACAACCAAGCGGCGCCTTGCATAAACAGGAAGATGACCGACAGCCAAATGGTGCGCTTTAACTGGAGCTGATAGCCCGCTGTGTCGTCGTTCTGGTAGGCCTTTTTAGCCAGCATAAGAGTATAACTGCTGCCCAACAGTAAAGTAGTATTGAGCAAGAACAACCACGGCAAACGCACTGGCGGCACGTTCATCGTGATGCGGATGTACAAATAGCTCACCGTCAGGGCCAGAAAGAGAAACGTCAGGCCAAACAGGAGCAGGAACAACATCACATTGTTAGGGTGAAAGGTCAAATCTTCTTCCAGTACGCGCGGTTCTTTTTCCTGTTCCATAACCTTCAGGCAGAAATAAGTGCAATGGCGGCTATAGCCAGGGCAATACCCCATCGCTGCGGTTTTGCCAAACGCTCGCTAAACAGCCACATGGCGCCGAAGGTTGTGGTCAGGATGATGCCTATATTTAGCACGGGAAAAGTAACTGACGCCTCCATGCCGCCGTCGAGCGCGCGCAACAAAAACCACATGCTGCTATAATTCGGAATGCCAAGGGCAATGCCGCCCACTGCGTTGCGCCATGAAAAACGCAATCGGCCCAAGGCCAGCCCTACGGCAGCCACCATGGCCCCTATCAGGCCCGCTGTACCGAATACTGTCGTGATGAATACCGGGCTGCTCGTGTCCGTCAGCTGCTCGTGCTTCACGATGACCAGTACTATCTCAATAATGCCTGAGAGCACCCACGTCAGCAGAGGTATCCACAACAGCCCCATGCCCAGCGGGGCAACCATCACTGAAGGTTGCTGTTCCTTGCGCCAGTTGACCAACACGATGGCGCACAGTGCCAGTGCAAACCCAAGCCATTTGTTTGCTCCAGAGGTCTCACCATATACCCAAATAGCAAAGGGCACCGTCAGGAGGATGGACATCTTCTGCATCACCTGGCTGATGGTTACGCCGAAGTAGCGCACCGTCTGGGCCGCAGCATTGAAACCCGACACAAATACCAGCCCTAACAGCAAGGCGTACGGCATCCAGGGAGCCGAGCGCTCCGCCGCACTGAAGGGCAGCACCCCGGCGTGTAGCCAACCACATGCTACGCAAGTGAAGTAGTTGACCACAATGGCCTGGAACATGTGTACCCCAAAGCGTTCAAACAACTTGAAAATGAAACCTAGCAGTACCGAGCAAACGATGGCGAGCAAAAGACTGGTCATGCGAAAAAGGAGTTAATGACCAAGGGGAGCGCTTGCCCGGCAACTCATTCGCCCTGCAAGCGCGCAAAGATGTGCACCTACAGAGTAAATACATACCCGCCACTAACTCGTACTCTATTTACTACCACCCCCAAAAACAACAGCCCCCGAGAGCAAGGCGCTCATCGGGGGCCGTCGGCTGAAAAAGGCTTTACTTACTCATGCGGATTGATCTGGGTGATCTTTTCCGGCTCATATCCGTAGCGTTTCTCTTTGTAGCGGGTTAGTTGCCGGCGCAAGGTTTCCATCGAGGCATTTATGGCAGACTCAAAGGACGCACTGCTCTTCCTGTCCACCAACCACCCCCCTGGAACGTGCATCTGAACCTCGGCGACCTTACTTGCTCTGCTTCCCTTCTTTTCTTCTATCAAGCGCACATCAATACCCTCAATTCGATGATATATTTTGTGCAATCGCTGAAGTTTGGTGCGGATAAAGTTGACTAAACGCTCGTCGGCCTGACAGTGCAGGGTTCTCACATTAATGTTCATAACGGCTCAAAAATTTAATGGTTAAAAGAAAGACCGTTTCCCACGTATATTCTGATTTGTCTCAGCCTTTTTGGCACTATCTTTTTTTCAAAGGCAACATTACAGCTCATGGAAAACTCGATGCAACATTTCTGACTATTTTTTATTTAACCGCAAAACCTGCCACAGTAGGGCGCTGCGTTGGGCCTTGTGAAGGTATGCACAGGTAGAACGAACGAAGAGGGCCTCCTGTATTTGTCAGGTTGTCTAAAGATGGTAGTTTTGCTAACAGTTAGCCAAGACGAAAAAAAAGATGAGTACCTCCGCCTTTAGCATTGGGGCAGACAAAGCCCAACTGGAACGCTTATTCGAAAAACAACGCCAACATCAGTACGCTGTAGCCCGCACGACAGCGAAAGAGCGCAAGGCCAAGCTGCGCGCCCTTCATGATGCCCTCATCCGCCACCGGGAGGCCATACGCGAGGCCATGTGGGCCGACTTCCGTAAATCGGCCCTGGAAACGGATGTTACTGAGATTGCCGCCACCACCGCTGAGATTAGGTACGCTCTGCGCCATATCTCACGCTGGATGGCGCCGCGTCGCGTAGGCGTTCGGCTGCCCCTCATCGGTTCCACAGCCTGGATACACTACGAGCCAAAGGGCGTGTGCCTCATCGTATCGCCCTGGAATTTTCCTTTCAACCTCTGCTTCATCCCATTAGTGTCGGCAATTGCCGCGGGCAACTGCGCCATTATCAAGCCCTCAGAGCACGCCCCTAACAGCGCGCGACTCATCAAAACTATCGTCAGTGAGTGCTTTGCGGAAGAAGAGGTGGCTGTAGTGGAGGGAGACGTAGAGGTGAGCCAAGCCTTACTAGAGCTGCCCTTCGACCACATCTTTTTCACTGGCAGCCCGGCCGTGGGCAAGGTTGTGATGGTAGCTGCAGCTCGCCACCTGTCCTCCGTAACCCTGGAACTGGGCGGCAAAAGCCTAGCGGTGGTGGACGAAACAGCTGATCTGGACCGCGCTGCTTCGCGCATCGCCTGGGTGAAGGGCATGAATGCAGGGCAAATCTGCATAGCCCCCGACTACGTGCTGGTGCACGAGTCTGTACACGACGCCTTAGTAGAGCGCTTAGAGCATTACTTTTTGCGCTATTACGGCACCTCAGCAGAAGCACGCTGCCAGTCGCCAGATCTACCGCGCCTCATACACGACCGGCATTTCGCTTTCGTCAAAGGGCTGCTTGATGATGCTGTGCAGCGCGGTGCCATTGTTCGTTTTGGTGGCACTACAGTGGCCGAAGAGCGCTACATAGAACCTACGGTGCTCACTGCTGTGCCTGAAGATGCCGCCATCTGGGAAGCGGAAATCTTTGGCCCCCTGTTGCCTCTGCGCACTTATCGCACCTTAGACGAAGCCATCGCCTACATCACAGCGCATCCTAAGCCTTTGGCTATGTACCTCTTCAGCCGAAAGCAAGCGCACTGGCAACGCCTGTTAGACGAAACACGCAGCGGCGGGGTCTGCATCAATGACTGTCTGCTGCAGTTCATCAACCACGAGTTGCCTTTTGGCGGCCAGAACCACAGCGGCATCGGTCGCTATCACGGAGAATGGGGCTTCCTCGAGTTCAGCCATGCCCGCGCGGTGGCGCGTCAACAAAGCCCATGGCCCGTTACCGGCCTCCTCGCACCGCCTTACCGCTCTCGGCTGATAAGATTGGCTGCCGACTTATTAGTGCGCTGGATTTGAGGTAGTGCCATTTGAAAGGGTACGCATTTTCCGACGAGGGCTGGTTCCCAAACCACCTGCTCTGCGGTTGCTGCCGCCTGCACCGCCCTCATTAAGGCCTTTCTTTGGGGAAAAACGGCCTCGGTCTTCGACTCGGCCTTTTCGCGCACCCGCACCTGCGGAGCTCCGGCTTGGGCTTGAGCATGTGCCCGTCTCGCCCTGGGGTCTTAATAACGGCGCAGCGGCACCGCAGGGGCGCCGTGCTTGCAGGCGCGGAGGCGGTAGGCTGCTGTTTCGCCATTATTATTAAGGCCCAAAAGCGGGACGAAAACACGCCCGGGGCCAAACAGGAGCAGCACGCCTATCCACTACGCCCACAGCAGCCGCTCAGAGGCCGGCAGCCGTTTTTCACCCCAAAAAACGGAGGGAAGAAAGGCGGCGGGAAAGTGGCCGGTTCTACTTTTCACTTTTCACTTCAAAATAGCAGGCTCTGCGGGCGCTTTGGAAAATATCATTCATCATTCATCATTCATCATTCATCATTCATCATTCATCATTCATCATTTTTCACTTCAAAATAGCGGGCTCTGCGGGCGCTTTGGAAAATGGTACCCTTTGCAAGTAGTGCCATATAAGAGGTGCTTATTCGCCCTTTTTTAGCCAATCGCCAATGCCGTAAGGGTCGGGCAGGGCGCCAGAGACGTGTTCATGCCGGATGCGCCATTGACCGTTTTCTGGCACGAGCACGAACGTAGCGCGAAAGGTATTCTCAAAGTCGCGCCCCGACACCGACACGCGCAGGCGAATGATGCCCGCTACCCAGGCCATCGTTGCTGTCTCCTGGAGGAAAGGCCCTTCCAACCATTCGATGCTGCGCAGTTGAATGGCTGAGCGGCAAAAGTCTGCCCACCCCTTCCGGATTTTTTCAAAGCCAATGGTGGTCAGGCGCGGCCCCTCCAGGATGACATAAGTCCCCTCCGAAGGGCTATACTTGTCCAATATGGCGGGCAGGTTTTTGTCCACGATGGCCTGGTAATGGCCAGCGATGGTGTCGAGCACGGAAGCGGGCGCAGTCATAGGCGACTTATTTGGGTTTCCAGCCGCCGAATACGTTCCAGATAGGCGAGCGACCATAATCTTCGCGCACTTGGGAGCCGTTGGCCCGGTCGAGGTCGTTGATGGCGCGCACTCCGACTTGCATGAAGTTGGCACGCGGAATGCCGGCCTCCTCGATGAGGTCTTCGGGTTGAAGGTCGTGCATGTGCCCCCAGTAAGGCTCGGCATTGTAGTAGGCGTCCCAGTCGCGCATAAATTGCTCGAAGAAGCTCATCTCCGGGGTGTATTGCGGCTGCTCGATGTGCAGCGTAAGGCAGCCCGGTGCCAGCACGCGCCCAATTTCTTTGAAGATTTTATGGATGGCCTTGCCGCCGGTTTCGTGCAAGAACATGGTTGTCTGCACCCAGTCGAAGTAGCCGTCGGGGAATTCGCCCATGTCTGCTGCATCCATCTGGACGAAGCGGACGTTCATGACGCCCAAGGCTATTGCCCTGGCGGCTCCATAGCGCAGCATAGGGGCTGCAGCGTCAATGGCCCACACCTCTGCGTCCGGGAAGGCTTCGGCGATGGGCAGCGTATTGTGTCCTAGGCCACAGCCCACGTCGAGAATGCGCTTGGGTTTGAAATCAGGGTAGTTTTCGCGCACCCAGCGGGCTATGGCGCGCCCCCCGCCGTCGGTGAGCGTGCCCAACATGCCGGCAGTCGTAACGAAGATGCCGCTATCGTAGTTGGCGGCATTGGCCACATCGCCCTCAAAGTATTCGGTGTGGTAGCTGCCGGGCATGAGGTGATTGTCCACGTGCCGCAGATAAGGGGGCACCTCAAAGCCGGGCTTGAGGCGGAGCATGTGTTCGTGTCCTTTTAGCAATTCAGCGGCGCGTTGGGCCAGTTCGTCGGCTTGACGCAGCACCACGGCTCGCCCGTTTTGCTGGCGCATTTCCATGGTGCAACGGCGCAAGGCTGCCCACAGCTGGTAGTAATGGTCGCGGCTGATGGCGTCGCGCAGTTCGTGGCGGTTCTGGAACGTGCGCTCGTGCGCCGCCTCAAAGGCCGGCTTCACGCGCTGCTCGTAGGCCGTCTGCACGCCTGGAGCAATGACGGTGGACAAAAAGCGGTTCAGGTTGGCCAAGAAGTTGTACCGCGCGCGCTCGTCGTGGTTAAACTGCGGGAATACAGCGTGTTGCTTCAACTTCGTCCATACGGGCGGAAGCGAGTAGCCGATAGTGGCTGATTTATTGTCTCCCATATCTGTTGTTTTTTTGTGTGGTGGAGAAATGATATCCAAGCAGGCCTTTTCATTGGGTTTTGAGGTAAATAATGGGCGTATCATAAGGGGTTAGGCGTTGGCCGTTTTTTTCCAATAATTCCATAACTTCCAGACGGCCAGGCGTGAATTTCTCGATGAGCGTAAAGCGCATGCCGTCGCCCCAGTCGTTGGGCGCGTGGATGGTGAAGGTGTCCTTTCCGTCGAAGGTGTACGTGGCTGGCTTGAAGCGCGGGCTAATGCGCAGGTCGTTGTAGTCAATGAGCAGCGCCTCGTTGTCGTTGGTCAGCTGCTCCATGGGTAGGTAATCAGGCAGCTGGTAGGCGTACAGGCGCACCGTTCGGGCGTCTACGGCTTCGAAGAAGAACAAGTGGTGGTTGATTTTGTGCGAGCCGTCGGGCATATCGTAATAGCTCTCTTCAATGAGCCAAAAGCCTTGGCGCTGAGGTGCATTCTTGATCTTGTGATCGGCTGTGCGGTTGATGTGTCGCGCAAAAGGGTGCACTTGTTGGCCAGCGGCGCGCTCGGCCTCTATCTGCTGCCGATTGTCAAAGTCGCCGGTGATGTAGCTTTTGAAGATTTCAATCGCTATGGGCGACTGAACGGGGGGCGAAGCGGACTTGCAAGCGAGTACGATAGCCATAGCAAACAGCGAGCTGATTTTCTTGACCATAGCCCTACATCTCGTTGATTTCGTCGGCAATTTGGTGCATGGGCTTGTTGTCTTCGGGGCGCGCTACGGCATCTAACTCCTGCTGCACGATGCGCAGGATGCGCGCCGCATAGCGGGCGTGCCATAGCTGACGCTCCTCAGCCTGTTCGTCGGTGGGCACAAAGTCTTCAATTTCCGACTGCTTGAGAAGTCCTTTGGCTTCTAGCAAGCGCTCGATGGTGTCCATGCGTTCGCGCAGCACCGCTACCTCTGTGGCCACGGCCATGGCTATGTTCATGACTCGTTCAGCCATAGGGTCGTCGAAGAAATAGGGGCGGGCGCCCTTGGCCTTTTCACTGGCCATTACGATATCGTTGAGTTTCATAGCGAGTAGCGTTTGTTTTTGATAATTGAGTGTAACATGCGGCGTTTCCGCAGCGCTTAACGATGCAGGTATTGGCCGCGCGGTTCTCCCTGGATTTTACCGTTGTTGTAGATGTGCATGCCGCGCAGGAAAGTGTGCTTGACGCGCCCCGTCAGCGTCATTCCTTCAAAGGGCGTGTATCCTTGGGCGCTTTCTGACTCAGCTGCGCGTACGGTAAAGGTTTCATGGGGATCGAGCAGCACCACGTCGGCGTCGTAGCCGGGGGCTAAGTCGCCTTTTTGGTGCAGACCAAAGCGCTGGGCGGGGTTCCAACACACCAACTCTGCCATGTGGTGGTAGCTCATGCCTCGCTTGCTACCCTCTGAGAACAGCCCTGAAAGCAAGTACTCGGTGCCGCCAAAGCCCGACTTGGCCAAGAAGATGTTGTCTGGGTTGTCCTTGTCCAATTTGAACTCGTGAGAACAACAGGCGTGGTCACTGACCACCCAGTCTATTTGGCGGTCGAGCAGGCATTGCCACAAGTACTCGACGTCTTCGCGCGAGCGTATGGGTGGGTTTACCTTAGCATAACCGCCGGCCGGCGCGTCGTAGTCCAGCAGCAGGTGGCCGATGGTTACCTCGCGGCGGAAGTTGATGTGCGGAAATACTTGCGCCATCATCAGGGCCGCATCCACTGCCTTGCGTGAGGTGAGGTGCAGCAGGTTAATATTGGCACAGGCCGTTTCATGAGCTAAATAGGAAGCGATAAAAATGGCTAGCCCTTCCGAATGCGGTGGGCGGCTGGCCGAATAGGCGCGCAAGCCCTTGAGCTTGCCCTCGCGCTCTACTATTTCGGTGTAGGCGCGCATGATCTCGGCCGTTTCGCAGTGCAGGCTTAAGCTGATGACGTCGCGCTTGTCAGCAAAGCGCTCCATGGCCCGCTGAATGCCGCGCATGATGAACTCGAAGTGCGCAATGTCGTATTGTTCTCCTTCGGGCGTCATCAGGAACTCGTTCTGGCTTCCCTTGCTGGCTTTTCCGTGCAGGCCATGCGAGCCGTAGAACATGAAGATTTTGAAGGACGTAACGCCAAATTGCTCTATCAGCAGATCAATCTCATCAATGTGGCTGTACTGGATGGGCGCGATGTGATAGCCGTAGTCCACGTAGAAATTGCCTCCTGACAGGCGCAGCACTTCAGGGTAAAACTCCGCATAGGGGCCGCTCTTATTGAGGTAATATCGCCCAGTGCGGATGTAGTTGAGGCTACTGGTAACTCCTCCCATGGCAGCGGCGCGGCTTTCGGTGCGGGCGTCCTGTGCCAATGGGCTGTAGATGCCTGTGTGCATGTGGGCATCCGTGAGACCCGGGAAGGCCAACAGCCCGCGCGCATCGAAGACCTCGCGCGCTTCGGCAGCAGGAATATCTGGAGCCAAGCGGACGATTTTGCCGTTAGCGATGCCGATATCCAACAGGTCAACCGCTGTTTTTTTAGGCCGGACAACGCGGGCATTTTTGATGACTAAATCCATGTCTGTAGCAATTGCATTAGTGCTCCTGTCCTCTGCAGTCGGTAGAAGGATGAGCGATGTGAATGTTCCAGTGGTGTTGAATTTCCTCGTTGTGTTCGCCAATGGCCGGTGGGTCAAGGCGTTTTTGGGCGCGTTGGTGGCCGTAGAGCAGTGGCAGGTTAGGCAATGGGGCGGTGCGGCCATCGGGCAGGCGCACCTCGAGCAGGTTTTGTCCCTGCCGCAGGTGCGGGTCCTCGAAGAGGTCTTCAGGGCGGGCGATGGGGGCAAAGGGAATGCCTGCAGCTTCGCATTTCTCGACGATCTGCGCCTTGGTGTACTGAGCAAAGCGCTCGCGTATGGCCGGCAAGAACCATTCGCGCTCGGCAATGCGCTGATTATTGGTGGCCAAGCGCTCATCCTCAAGCCAGTCTGTCCATTCGAAGGCTTGACAGAGCTTTTCCCAGTGTTTGTCGCTGATGACACCCACGAAGACGCGGTCGTTGTCGGCAGTTTCGAAGACGTGGTAGATGCTCCAAGCGCTTACGCGCGCCGGCATGGGAGGCACGGGTTCTTGGCTGATGGCTCCATAGGCCATGTGTTGGCCCATGAGGAAAGCCGTAGTCTCAAACAGAGAAGCCTGTACGAACTTGCCTATTCCTGTCTTTTGGCGCTCCAACAGGGCGAGCAAAATACCGATGAGGCCAAACATGCCACCTGTAATATCCACGACGGAGCTGCCCGCGCGCAGCGGGTCACCAGGGCGCCCAGTCATGTAGGCTAAGCCGCCCATCATTTGCACGACCTCATCCATAGCGTGGCGCTTTTCATAGGGGCCAGGCAAGAAGCCCTTCAGTGAACAATAGATGAGGCGCGGGTTGCGGGCCGACAGGGCTTCGTATCCCAATCCTAGGCGTTCCATTGTGCCAGGGCCGAAGTTCTCTACCACTACATCGGCTTTGTCAACCATCTGCAAGAAAGCATCCTTGCCTTCGGCAGACTTCAGGTCTATGGCCCAGCTCTTCTTGTTGCGGTTGAAAAAGGTGAAATAGCCCGTTCCGAAGCCCTTTAGGCGCCGAGTAGGGTCGCCCTCTGGCGGTTCGATGTGGATGACCTCCGCCCCCATGTCGGCCAAGAGGAGGCTGGTGGTAGGCCCCATGACGGCGTGGGTGCAATCGAGGACGAGAATATCGCTCAGGACGTTCATAGCGCAGTTATTAGCGGTTTTTCAGGAGCTTCCAATTGTTGCCCTAAGCGGCGGCCGAAGCTGATGGCCGGCGTGAGGGCCATACCGCTGCAGAAGGCATTGCCGCTGGTGGCGCCTAAGCCGAGCATTTCGCCAATGGCGTAAAGACCGGGCAACGGACTTCCCTGTTCGTCGAGCACCTCGAAACGCGCATTCACACGCACACCGCCAAAGGTTACCAAGGAGGCCGCGCAGATTTTCACGGCGTAAAAAGGCGGTTGGGCCACGGCGTTTTTTAGGTACTTGCGGCCAAAGGCCTTGTCTACGCTCAGGGTTACGGCCTCGTTGAAAGCGCCTATTTCCGTCAGGAGTGTTTCCTCTGGCAGATGGCAAGCGCGAGCTAAGGCCTCCAGATGGTGGGCTTGGCAGATGTTCACACCCTTTTGGGCCTCATCGAGGAAGCGCTTGCGCGACCACCCGATGAGCAAGGGGCTTTCTGAACCGTCGGCGTTGCGCTCGTCGAGAGCGGCTTGGTCGAATACCGCCCAGAAAAACCACCCGGGCTGGCGCATCACGTGCCGCTCCCGTGTGTCGGCATTGGGTTCGTCTTCGGCCATAAAGCGGCGCCCCAACGCATTGAGGTACACCTCGCGCGGTGGGCGGTAAACGCTGGTGAGCACCATGGCCCAGGCGTCGTTAAAGTCTGTCCGGCCGCTGCCCGGAGGCATCTCTACGCCACCCAAGCTGGGCAAGTGGTGCTCTGCAAAACGGAAAGCAGCCCCTTTGCGCTCTAACAGGGCGATGCCGCTGCCGTCGGCTGTAGGGTAGGCCGCGCTAACGAAAGGCGCGCCCGGGTGCTTGCGCGCAAAAAATGCGGGCGAAGCGCCATAGCCTCCCGTGGCAAACACGATGTGCCGAGCGCGAAAGCGGTGCTCCCTATTTTCCACATCTGCAGCCACCACTGTGTCGTAGCGGTTGCCTTCAGAGCATGCCACGTCCAGTGCAGCCATGCCGTAACGCACGTGCAGGCGTTGTGCAGCCAGTAGCGCTTGCCAGCGCCGCTCCAGCACCTTTAGCACCGACAGCCCTTTCTGCGAGCCATAAAAGGTGCGCGGCACCCGATAAGGCACGTGCCCGTAGATGATGCGAGGGCATTCGGGCGCAAACTCGAAGCCGTTGTCTTCCAGCCAGTCCAGAGTCTTGGGCGCCTCTTCTACGGCCAGACGAATGAGGGCCTCATCTCCTGTGTGGCCGTTGATGTCTAAGATTTCTTGCAAATGTTGTAGGGCGGAGTCCTCAATACCTGCCTGGCGCTGACGGCGACACCCCGCTGCACTCATGTGTCCGCCCGACCAGTAGAGCGCTCCACCGGGCCGGTCAGAGCGCTCTACGACGAGCACCCGCAAGCCTCTTTCGGCGGCCTCGATGGCGCAGCTCATGCCAGCAGCGCCCGCTCCGATGACGACGACATCCCATTCAGCAGACATGGTGCTCAGATTTGCACGGGTTGAGTTGAAAAAAGACTGCTCTTAATGAGGCGGTAGCGCTCGTTTATGTCGCCCTTACAGCGTACCCACTGCACGTTGGGCGGCATAGGCATAGCAGCCAAACGCTCCATATAGGGGCGCACAATGCTGTGGTGCCAAAGGATGAACACTGCAGGCACGCGCAGGGTCTGAACGTACTCGGCCCGTTCGTGCTCAAAGGCAGCGCGATATGCCGCGGCGTACTGTTCGCCTGCCAGCAAGGTGTCGCGCAGCATACCCTGCACCTGCGCCAGCGGCACCCCGGCGGGCAGTGCCGCTCCGTCGGGCACGGACGTCCACGGAAAGCCGATGCATGTCTTATAGCACATTTCCCAGGCGCGCAGCAAGTGGCTGCCGTCGGGGCGAGGCGAGAGGTCGGGGAAATAGGTGCGGAACAAGGCATCCCGCTCCTCTTCTTCAAAATGGCAGGCGTTTTCGCCCACCAGACGCTCCACGCATTCGGGGTGTGCCAGCGCAAAGGCAATGGCCAACTGGCAACCCGTAGCTGTGCCATAAAGGCGCACCCGCTGCAGGCGCTTTTTTTTCAAAAACGATTGTAAAAATGGCACGTAGTCGGCCATACGCTGCGGCGGCGCGGCTAACGGCTCCGACAGCCCGTAGCCGGGCAAGTCCAAGGCATACACTTCGAAGGTGTCGGAAAGGAAAAGCCCCAGCCGCTCCATGAACGCCGACGACAACGGCGAGGGATGCAACAGCAACACCGGCGCCTGCCCATTGGGCCGGCCCAAATGCCGATAGAACACCTCGCCGTGCTTTAGTCGAATGAACCGTTTTTGCACCATAACTACTGCCTCAGACCTTCAGGATTACTTTGCCGAAATTGGTTCCGTTGTACAGCTTCATAAGGGCGGGGTAAAAGTTTTCAATGCCCACTACAAAGTCGGTGCGCGTGCGCAGCTGCCCGTTCTTGAGCCATGCTGAGAGCTGGGCTACTGCTTCGGGGTATCGTTCTGCAAAGTCGAAGACGATGATGCCCGTCAGGATGCCGCGCGCCGTTACGATTTTCATGTAATTGCGCGGGCCGCTCATCTGGGGTTCGTTGTACTGCGAAATGGCCCCACAAATGACCACACGAGCGCCGCGTGCCAGATGAGCTAGCCCGATGTCCAAGATTTCGCCACCCACATTGTCGAAAAGAATGTGAATGCCTTCTGGGCACAATGCCTTCAGTCGAGCCGCCACGTCTTCAGTTTTGTAGTTAATGGCGCCATCAAAGCCGCAGGCTTCTGTCAAGTAGCGACATTTATCATCCGAGCCGGCAGTGCCCACGGCGCGGCAACCTTTGATTTTGGCAATTTGCCCCACCGTAGAGCCGATAATACCTGCAGCGCCTGAGATAAAGACCGTCTCGCCCGCTTGTGGCTTTCCGCGTTCCAGCAAGCCGAAGTAGGCAGTCATGCCCGGCATGCCCAGAATGCCCAAATGCCACTCCAGTGGGCCGAGCGACAGATCGAGGCGCGTCAGGCGTTCGCCAGGCACGGCGGCATACATCTGGGCGCCCAGTAGTCCGCTCACGTGGTCCCCTTCAGTGAAGTCCGAGTGGCGGGAGCGAATGACACGGCCCGCGGCGAAGGCGCGCATGACTTCGCCCAAGGCCACACCGCGGATGTAGGTCGTACCTTCGTTCATCCAGCCGCGCATGGCGGGGTCGAGCGAGATCATCTCTACCTTTATCAACACCTCGCCTTCCTGAGGGTCAGGGGTGGGTTCCACCACCTCTAAAAAGTTATCGGGGGTGGGCATGCCCACAGGGCGAGAGGCCAACAGAATGCGCCGATTTTCGACCATATTACTCACTTCTCTTTTTACCAAGTGAAGAAGTGTGTTTTCGTTGTGCTGGTGGTGTTCCGTAGCCGCCGCCGCCCGGCAGTTCCATGACGAGCGTTTCGCCTGGCAGCAGGGTATCGTGGCCTTTGGGCGGTGTAAATCGCCGTTTGCCTTCAGGCGTCAGGACGTAAAGGCGGCCGCGCCGGCCGGGTTTTCCGCCAAACAGCCCATAGGCCTGGTGGCGGATTTTCTCCGTTACGTTGCTGATGTGGATGGGATAGCGCCCGATGTTCCGGTAGGCAAAGCGCTGCCCAGCGCCGCCGGGGTATGCGCCAGCGCCGCCGCTGCTGGGGATAAGGCGCTTCTCCAGCACTAACACCGGAGCGTCGTTTTCAAACACCTCCACGGGGACGTTGGCCACGTTAGTTGGATAGCAGAGCGTAGGCTCGCCGGGCAGGCCCTTTCGCCCTCCGTAGCCGCCGGCCAAGAAAAGGTACTCCACAAATTCGCGCCCGTCGTCGTGTCGGCCGCTCAGCACCATTACCCATACAGCTGCGCCGCAGTCGGCTTGCACCCTGTCGGGCACGGCTTGGCTCAGGGCCAGCATTACGGGAGCATACAGCAAGTTGCCCGTTACATTGCGCGCGCCCAATGGAGCAGGTTTTTGTGCATTGAGCAGGCAGCCCTCCGGCGCCCACACGTGGATGGGGCGGAAACTTCCCTCGTTGTTGGGCACGTCCGGGCTGAAAACGCACTTGATAGGGTAGGCCGTGTAAGCAAAGACGTAGTTCAGCACGGCGTTGATGGCTAAACGGTGTGCGGGCGAAGTGCCGGTGTAGTCCACCCAGATTTCATCGCCCCGAATGGTGAGCGTGCATTTGAGCACGACCGGCTCTTCTAAGCCGTCGCCGTCGGCTTCGTAGGTAGCGCTGTAGGTGCCGTCGGGTGCTTGCTGAATGGCCTCGCGCATGGCCTTTTCCGAGGCAGCAATGACTTGTTCACCCAGCGTGTCTATTTCTGTGAGGGCGTACTCTTCCATCAGGCGGAGCAACGACCGGATGCCCTGGTCGTTGGCCGCGACTTGGGCCAGAATGTCGCCCAAAGTCTGCTGCGGGGCGCGCACGTTGGTCTCAATGATGCGGAAGAATGCCTCATTGCGCTGCCCCGCTTCGTACAGCTTCATGGGCGGTATGTACAGGCCCTCTTCGTAGAAGTCGCGCGCGTTGGCGCCCCAGAGCGTCCCGCCGATATCGGGGCTATGGGCAATACAGCCGATGAAGCCGATGAGCTTGGGGCGCCCTTGTTCGTCGGAGCCGTAAAAGATAGGCGACACAATGCCGATATCGGGCTTATGACCCGCACACAGCCAAGGGTCATTCGTGATGACCACATCGCCCGGCCGCCATTGGTCTGGCGGGAAGTGGTCGCGTAGCAAGGCCTTTACCAAAAAGGGCAATACGCCCAGAAACGAAGGCACGCTCACGGAACTCTGCGCCAATGATTGCCCTCGCGTGTCCATGAGTACCACGGCAAAGTCGGCGCTTTCGCGCGTTACTGAGGAAAAGGCTGTGCGCTGCAGCGTCGTGCCCGCTTCGTCCACAATCGAGATAAGTCGCGACCATAGAATGGATAGCTCGATAGCATCGAAAGTGCGCGGCACTGATGTTGAAGCAGCTACAATGGTTGTCACGTTGATTCCTCCCTTTACTTTCGTCGAGTATTTTTTTGAAAAAAGTCTCCCTTCGGCCGCAGCCCGCTTTGAAGGGCTGCACTTATGGCAACAGTTGGTAAAGCACAATCAAATGGCCGTCGAAGTCAACAAAAGCCTGCTCGATGAAGCTGAGCTTACCATCTGGCGTTCGCACGGTTTTAGGCTCGGTTGTTTCGAGGCCCAAAGCCCTGATTTTTTCCATGGCAGCCGCAATGTTGGGCACACGGATGACGGCCGCGCTCATGAGCGGCTGCGAGGGCCGAGGCAAGGGTACGCCCGTTACTTCCGTGAGGGCTAGCGTGCGCTCTTGTGTTCGGGAGTCGAGGGTAACGAAGCGGATTTTGGCTTCTGGCGGAATGCGAAAGACCGGGTACGAGTAAGAGTTTGGCCCCGACTCCGACACTGGAGTGTGCAGCGCAAAGCCCAGGATGTCGCGGTAAATACCCAATGAGCGATCCATGTCAGCGACTACCAGCGTCGTGCGCTTGAACAGCACCGAGCCGTCGTCTGATGGTGGGGCGGGTTTTGGGCGTGCTGTGTGGCAAGTGAGCATCGAAAGGGCCAGCAATGGCCCTGCAAGCCGAAGCCAGCCCTTCGATGCAAGGTGCACCACGATATGGTGAATATAGCGACAATTCATAGCGTCAGCGCAGTTCTATGTGAAGGTTTCCAAAGCCATCGCGCCAGACAGTGGCATCTGGCCCGACGACGGTAGTACTTTCAAATTCTTCTACAATGCACGGCCCTTCGAAAGGCACCTCCTGCGGCATGGCATAACGGTCGAGCACCGGCACTTCTACCCAGCCCTTGCCAAAGAAGGCCGGGCGCCTTCCCTTCTCGGCTTGAGTACTTATCGGGCCTTTCACTTGCTGGTGTAGGGGCATCTGTGGTGAAGGGCCGCTGACCACCACCCGCCAAGTAACGAACTCAATAGGCATGTGAGGCAATACGCGCCCGTAGCGCAGCGTGTATTCTTGCTCGAAGTTGCTCGTGATTTCCGCCACACTCTCCACAGATAATGGCCCTGAGGGCAGGGCTACCGTTATCTCATGCCCTTGGCCTACGTAGCGCATCTCTGCTACACGGCGCACCAGCACCTGTTCAGCGGGCACGCCCGCTTCCTCGGTGAAGGCGCGGCCTTGGTGTTCCATGTCTGCCAAGCGGGCGTTGATGGCTGCCCAGTCCATGCTGTCGAGGCGGCACAGCTCGCTGAAAATGCCCTCAGTAGCCACCGGACTGACCAAGAACCCCAGCGCGCTCAGCACACCTGCGCCATTGGGCACGATAACGCGCGAAAGGCCCAATAGCCGCGCTACTGCGAAGGCATGAACAGGCCCCGCACCGCCAAAGGCGAGCATGGTGAAGGGCCGTGGGTCGAGGCCTTTTTCCAAAATGTGCACCCGTGCGGCGTTGGCCATGTTCTCATTGACGATGCGATGGATGCCCCAGGCAGCCTCCTCAACGGAGATGCCCAAGGGGCGCGCGATGTGCTCCTCGATAGCGCGCTCGGCCAGCTGGCGTTTCAGCGGCATGGTGCCGCCGAGGAAGTAGTGTTCATTCAAAAAGCCCAGCACCAAGTCGGCATCTGTAACGGTGGGCAAATGCCCGCCACGCCCGTAGCAAGCCGGCCCGGGTTGCGAAGCGGCGCTTTCAGGGCCAACGGCCAACAGCCCCAGGGCATCCAAGCGCGCGATGCTACCCCCACCCGCACCTATTTCTATCATGTCAATGACAGGGATGCGCACTGGCAGACCGCTGCTTTTCTTGAAACGCCGCTCGCGCGCGGCTTCGAAGTGGTGTGTAATTTCAGGCTGGCCGTGGCGCACCATAGACGCTTTGGCCGTAGTGCCGCCCATGTCGAAAGCGAGCAGTTGGGACACTTCCGCACCCGCCTGAGCGAGTTGTTTTTGAAAGAAAACACCCGCCATGGTGCCGCCTGCGGGGCCGCTCTCGAGCAATTGTACCGGAAAGCGCTGCGCCCCTTCCAGCGTGGTGAGGCGGCCAGCGGAGTTCATGATGAAGATCTCGCCCTCAAAGCCTCGTGCTGCAAGCGTATCCTTGAGGCGGCGCAGGTAGGCTTCCGTCAGCGGCTGCACGTAAGCGTTCATGGCCGTAGCTGACGTGCGCTCATATTCGCGGATTTCGGGCAACACCTCTGAGCTGAGCGACACAGCCATGTGCGGATATTTTCGGCGAATGATATCGCCAGCCGTGCGCTCGTGTGTGGGGTTGGCAAAGGCGTGCAAAAAGGAGATGGCCACGCTCCGCACTCCTTGGTGCGCCAGCCTATCTGCGGTTTGCTCTACTTGTGCCACGTCTAATGGCTCCAGCACACGCCCGCTTTTGTCCACGCGTTCGCGAATGCCCACGCGCAACGGGCGCGGCACCAAGGGTTTGGGCATGGTCAGGAACAGGTCGTAGATGTCGTAGCGCATCTCGCGCCCGATTTCGAGCACATCCTCAAAACCGCGCGTAGTCAGCAAGGCGGTGCGGGCGCCCTTGCGCTCGATGATGGCATTGGTAACAAGCGTAGTGCCGTGTACAATGGTGCGAACGGCAGCCAAAGGCAAGCCGCTATCGCTCAGGATTTGCTCCACGCCGTTGAGAATGCCCTCGAGCGGGTCCGGATAGGTTGTGAGCGTCTTGCCGAACAGCATGTGTCCATCCGCCTCGTTCAGCAGAACGAGGTCCGTGAAGGTGCCGCCGATGTCAATACCCAATTTCATAGATCGAAAAATGGTGCAGCGCCTGGGCATCAGTGGTACTCCTCGCCACCGCTAACGTTGAGCGCTTCTCCGGTGATGTAGCTGGCTTGGTCAGAGGCTAAAAAGGCCACAGCGTTGGCGATGTCCTCCACCAGTCCCGTGCGGCCTAGGGGGTTGCGGTCTCGAATGCCTTGCAGATAGGTTTCGTAGTCCAAGCCGAATTTTTCGCTGAAGAACTGGTTTTGCCAATGGCCTAAGCCCGTGGTGATGTGGTTGGGGCATACGGCATTGACGCGTATTCTATACTTGCCCAATTCTACGGCGTTAGAGCGCGTCAGGCCCACCAGCCCGTGTTTAGAGGCGGTGTAGGCGGCTGCGTAAGGAAAGCCAGACTTGGCCGCCTGACTGGCGATGTTAATGATGACGCCGCCCGTGCCTCGCTGGATCATTTGGCGCACTGCGTGTTTGGAGCACAGGAAAGCGCCTTTGAGGTTGACGTCGAGCACGGCATCCCAGCTGCTCTCCTTGAATTCGGGGAAAGGCTCCATCAGATAGCCCACGCCGGCGTTGTTGACCAGGATGTCCACACTGCCGAAGGCTTCCACGGTGCGGGCAATGAGGTTTTCCACTTGTTGCTCGCTGCGCACGTCGCAAGCTACGGTGATGACTTCTGTGCCCAGCTGGCGGGCGGCCTGGGCGATTTCTTCCATCTCTGCTGTCGTGCCGATGTGGGTTTCGGAGAACTCTTCTCCTTGCGGCTTGCCCAGGTCGCTCACGACGACGCGGCACCCCTCGGCGGCTAAGCGCATGATGATGGCCTCGCCAATACCTTTGTGTCGGCCACTGCCCGTAACGATGGCGGTTTTTCCTTTCAAGTTGTACATAGTGCGTTGCGGGTTTAGTCAGGCGATTTGTTCGGCCACGATGAAGGTGGGGTTGTCGGCAAACTCCTGAAACTGGGCGGCCACGCGCTGCATGGTTTCCGTACTGATGTCAGCAAAGAGGCCTTCCATGTTATTGACCTCGATGACTTCGCAATACTGGTAAGGAGCGGGTGTGTCGGTGCCTAACAGGTTTCCGCATTTGAAAAGGCGGAACTCATCCACAGAGGCTAAGCGCTTTACGGTGGGGACGTCCACCGTTTTGGCCCATTCCTCGTATTGCTGTGCAGCGGTGTCCTTGTTTTTCAAATTGAACAGCACAATCAAGGTAGGCATAGTCGTCTGAGTATTAAGCGGGTGAATGAATGGCAACAGTACAGTGTCGGTTATTTGGCCAAAAAGGCCCGGGTGCCTGCAGCAATCAGCCCTTGTACGGAATTGAGGATAAAATGCACGCCTCGCTGGGTCAATTTCTGCGCCTGTTCGGCAGTGGCGGCCACTGTGCCAGCAATTTTGCCGGCAGCCTTTATTTTTTCAAAAACCTCATCCATGATGGCTTGCACTTCGGGGTGTGCGGGGCCGTCGTAGAAGCCCATAGCCAACGCCAAGTCGCGCGGGCCGACGATGAAGCCATCCACGCCTTCCACTTCGAGCATTTGCTCGAGGTTCCTGACGGCCTCGGGGTCTTCAATTTGCGGCAGCACCAAGGTGTGCTCATTGGCAAAGCGCACGTATTCGGCCTGGGGCATTTTCATCATGTAATCGGCAGCGCGTACCGGGCCTAAGCCGCGCTGACCTAAAGGTGGATACTTCACAGCGGCTACCAAGTGGCGCACGTCGTCAGCTGTGGAGCAGCCTGGCATCATGATGCCCATGACACCGCAATCCAAGTATTGGAGCAGTAGTTTCTCGTTCAGGTCGCCTACGCGTGCCAGAGGGGTACATCCTACGCCCTCTAGGGCGCGCACCATGTGCTGTACGTCAGTGGGGTTAGGAAAGCCGTGTTCGGCGTCTATGACGTAGAAGTCAAGCCCCGACAGGCCAACGTATTCGCAGACGATGGGGTCGGTGGTGGGCGATATGACGCCGTAGCAGGGCTGTTGGCTCAATAGCTGCTTTTTTAGCGTGTTTTCCTTCATTGCGCGCGTTTCGGATGATTAGCACAGTTCGCCGATGGTGCCTTCGGCAATGCGCTTTTTGATGAAGTTCATCAGACCACCTGCAGCGGCCACCTCTGCGACGAAAGGCGCCACTGGCACGGAGGTAAAGGTGTTGCCATTGGTCAGGTTTCGGATAATGCCGCTTTCGGTATCCCACTCCAGCTCGTCGCCCGTTTGGCAACCTTGAGCAATGCCCTTGCAGGTGATGAAGGGTAGGCCGTAGTTGATGGCGTTGCGAAACTGCAAGCGCGAAAAACTGTCGGCGAATACGGCCTTAATGCCGGCACCCACGAGGCCTGTGATGACGTGCTCGATGCTTTTGCCACCACCGGCGAAGTTGTGCCCGGCCACGATGAACGTGTAGCCTTGGCTGGCAAAGCCGTTTTCGCGGTTAAACTCCTCCGAAACACCGGCCATTACCCAGCGGGCGTTTTCTATGGGGTCAATAGGCGAGGTCCAGAATTGCTGTACAATGATGTCGTAGGCCATCACGTAGCCCTGGGCTACCCAGCATTTTCCCGTTACTTTCATATTTCAGTAAGTAGTGTGGTTAGTGTCAGGAGGTCATAATTTGCGCGGGTCGGTGATTTTGCCAAACAGGGCGCTGGCCGCTACAACGGCTGGGCTGGTGAGGTAAATCTCTGCTTTTTTGCTGCCCATGCGGCCTTGCATGTTGCGGTTGCCAGCGCTAAGGATGACGTCGCCATCGCCGGCCACACCGGTGTGGATGCCCGCACAGGCGGCGCAGGAAGGCGTGTCAATGGCAGCACCAGCTTCCACCAGCGTGGCCAAATAGCCTTTCTTCATGGCCTCTAGATAGACGGCTTGGCTGGCCGGCACGATGAGCATGTTTACATCCGGGTGTATGCGCTTGCCGCGCAGGATGCGGGCCATGATTTCGAGGTCTTCCACTCGGCCATTGGTGCAAGTGCCCACAAAGGCCTTGTTGAAGGGTGTGCCTTCCACTTCTTCTATAGGCACTACATCGTCGAGCCGGTGAGGGCGTGCCACGGTAGGGCCTACGTTTTTCAAGTCAATTTCATACACTTGTTCGTATTCGGCATTTGGGTCGCTTTGCAATGGCGTGTACTTGTCCTGGGTGCGGCTGCGCAGGTACTTGCGGGTAACAGCGTCGGGGGCGATGATGCCGTTTTTGGCCCCTAAGTCCACGGTCATGTTGCACAGGGTCATGCGGCCGGCCATGCCCAGCTGGGAGATGGCCTCGCCAGCGTACTCGATAGCCTTATAGATAAGGTGTCCATTCCAGTGCATCATGCCCATGACGTATAGGCTGAGGTCTTTAGCCATGACGTAAGGGTGCCACTCGCCGCGCACAATGAACTTGACACTTTCGGGTACGCGCAGCCAGCATTTGCCTATAGCCATAGCCACGGCGGCATCCGTAACGCCCACCGCATTGCCCAGTGCTCCTACGGCGCCATAAGTGTTAGCATGGCTGTCAGTGCCAATGCTGATGGTGCCCGGCAGAACGTGCCCTTTCTCTACCATGATCTGATGGGCTATACCCTGATTACCCAAGTCGTAGAAGTGGGTGATGTGGTGCTCCTTGACCACGCGGCGCCACTCGTTGAGCATGGTAGCGAACTTTTCATTAGGCGGTGGCACAAGGTGGTCTGACACACAGATGACCCGATCGCGGTTGAAGACGTCTTCCACGCCCAACTCGTGCAGTTTGGCGAAGGTCTGAGCACCCAAGTAGTCCATCGTCATCACGGTGTGGACGTTGACCCAGACCAGCTCGCCCGGCACTACGCGATTTCTGCCGCTGTTGCGAGCGATGGTTTTTTCCGTAATGGTCATTCCTGCCATGGGCATACGATAGGTGAGGATGATGATAAGAGGCCTGATAGGGTATTAATGGTCGCTGCGGGAGGGGCCTGTAGTGCGCAATTTGGGCAATTCCTCCCAAAATTTCGGGTCAATTTCGCCTTGGGTAGCCACACGCCTTTCTTCTATCATGGTAATACCTTGGAATTCGTCGCCCTCTGACCAGCGCCAGTTACGGATGCGGTGGGAGCCGTCTCCGATGAGGTCAATCATCTCGAACAGCTTGGAGGCGGGCCGGTTGAGGTACGTCCAGATGAGGCACACGGAGTCGCGCGTTTCCCACGCGTGCCCTTTAATGCGCGGTGTATCGAAGATGAGCAAGCCTTCCTCGTTGAACTGGCACACGCCGAAGTCGTGGCACTCGGCGTGGCCGTCGTCCCAGAAGTATTGGTTTACCTGGTGATACTTGTTGCCGTCGAAGAGCCGAATCGTCAGCCGGCTTTTCCAGCGGTCAGTCATTTTGCCTTGAGCATCAATGCGGATGTAGGTGCCTTCCCAGATGCCTGTGTGCTTGGGGAAAAGTCGCAGTTGCATGGTTAAAAAATTTTTTTGAGGCAAAAATACAATTAACTCAGTTAATGAAACTACCTTCGCAAAAAAATTATAGAAGTCGGCATTTGGCCGTAAATCGGTAACATGTTGTACTAAAACATGCTTTCGCCGCTATTAGTTCTGTTAAAACTAAAACCTGCTCTGTCTCAATAACAAAAAAAGTACAGCTATGACCAACCTTGCTCAACGTATGCTTCTGCTGTGCTCTTTGCTGCTGTTCAGCGCATTCTCAAGAGCACAAGTTACCGTAAACGGATCGGTTGTTTCGGCGGCGGACGGCAGTCCGCTACCGGGTGCAAGCATCCAGGAAAAGGGTACGCGCAACGGCACTGTGGCCAATGCCAGTGGGGAGTTTTCCCTTACTGTTTCGAGCAGTAGTGCCGTCCTCATCGTATCGTACACTGGCTACGTCCGGCAGGAAGTGTCGGTAGTAGTGGGCAACGCTATGGAGATCCGCATGGAGGAAGACCTAAGTTCTCTTTCCGATGTGGTGGTATCCACAACGCGCGTACCGGTGCGCAAAATCGAGACCATCACCGCCATCACAACCTTGGGGCCTAAACAGCTGGAGGCTGCGCGTCCGGAGGGTGTTGCAGAGGCGGTATTTGGCACGCCGGGCATGTACGCCAACTTCGCTCAAGGGCGCTTCCGAGGGGCTATCTTTACCCGCGGCTTTCCCGATGGTTCGGGCAATGGCTTAGTGTACACCGGCATTATGCTCGATGGCTTGCCCGCCTTAGCCTCCACTTCGCGTCCGCCTGATTTTGCCTTCGGGATGGACCCCAACGTCGAGCGCGTGGAGATTGTGCGCGGTAATGCAGCTACGCTCTTCGGACGCGCTGCTGCCGCAGGTGTGGTGAACATCATCACGCGCACCGGCGGCACTCGCCTGAGCGGCACGGTGCGCCAGACCTTCTACAGCGACAACACCCCCGACCAACGCGGACAGGACTTCAAAACGGAAGTCAACCTCAACGGCCCCATCGGCAAGTCGAAAAACCTGCGCTTCAATGTCGGCGGCTTCTATCTGTACGACAACGGCTTCCGCGATATGGGTGCTCCAGACAAGGGCTATCAATTCAGGGCTAACTTCGACTACTTCTTGCCTAAGAAGCTCGGGCGCGTCCGCGTGTACGGTCAAACGATGGACATCACCATCCAGAACAACATTGACCTGCCCTTCCGCGTCAAAGACCACCGGCCCAGGGATGGCTGGAAGATCACCGACTCTTACTACCACCAGGCGTTGGACACTATATTTTACACGGTAACCAACAAGAAAGGTGAGCAAGAGACGCGAAGCATTCGCAAGTCGCACGAGGAAGGCAACTACGCTCGCGGCGGTAACGCCGGCATCGAGATCAGCTTGGATCTCGGTAGTGGCTGGGCCATTAACAATCACCTGCGCTATCAGAATTACGACCACGGCACGAAATTCAACCTGGGGGTGTCGCCCACCTATCGGGACGTTCCCTTCGGCCAGATACGCGTTCTGGTGGATGGCGACGGCAACGACACGGAGCTGATGAACGAACTGCGCATTACGAAAACTCTTGAAAGCGACCGCATGCGCCACCGGCTCACCCTGGGTGGTTTCTATACGCATGGTTTCTATTCGCCCACGACGTACAGCTTGACGGGCTGGAGCAACGCCGACAAGAGCAACCTTAGCTTCCGCCGTCTGGGGCCGTCACCCACCCTGCCGGCGCCCAGCGCTGGAAGCCAGGCGCGTATTGACGAATACGATGTTACGGTGGCGGCTGTCTTCTTAGGCGATGAGATGAAGCTCGGCGAAAACCTCACTGTCAATGTAGGCGCGCGCTATGACCAGATTGACATGAACCTCAAGGGTTTTTACACCACCAACCCTCCTACGCCGAATGTCGAGCGCAACGAGAAACACTCCGATTGGAGCGCCTCCATAGGGGCCAACTACCTGTTCTCGGGCCGCACGGCCGTGTACGGTAGTATCGTGCGCGCTTACCGTATGCCCGACTACGACGCTTATTCGCCCACTCGGCCTACCTCACTGAACACAAACCCGCGCATCGAAAACAACGAAATTGTGTACAACTTCGAGGCGGGCTATCGCACGGGCATCGGCGACCTCAGCGCAGACTTAGCGCTCTTCCACACGCGTATCAACAACCGCCTGGCTACCATCTACGAAGGGCCTATTGCCACCATAAAGCCATTAGGCACCAACCAAATCATAGGCACAGAGCTCAGCCTCACCTATGCACCGCGCGCTGTGCGTGGGCTACTCCTGCTGGCAGCCTTTACGCTGCAAAAGGGCACTTTCGTAGACTTCAAAATCCCGGTAGCGCTCAACAGCACAACTAAGAAGCCTAACCTCAACGTGGATGGTCCGCTCTACGGCAATACGGTCATTCTGGAAGGGGTGCAAAACGACACCGTGAACATCTATTCCATAGATCTGAAAGGCAAACAATTGCCCACAGTGCCGTCCACCATCTTCAACTTCACGGCTAACTACGACCACAAGTTTTTCAATGCCAACTTGATAGCTACCTGGAACGGCAACGCCTATGCGGATGCTACGAATGTGTTCAAAATGAACGACTTCTTCCTCCTTAACGCCGGTATCATGTTCAAGGTGCCGCTCAAGAAGGCTGGCTCGCTGCGCGCTGGCGTGCAGGGCAAGAACCTGCTCAACCGCCAAGAGGCACTGCGCGCGTTCTACTTCGTTGACAACGACAATGCCCTAGTGCTTCGTCAGCGGGTAGATGCAGGTGTTCTGGACCCCGAAACCACTTACTTCATGGGCATTCCAGCCCAGCCGCGTCGCTTCCTGTTCACCTTGGAATATCGCTTCTAAAGCAGTTGCTCACACGGGTCGGCAGGGTAAAGCCCCTGCCGACCACGTGCTTTTTCACCCAAACACTTTCTTTGTACGGCTATGCGAGTTCAACATGTGCTGATGGCTTCCCTTTTGTTTTTCTTGTTGGCCTGCGACAGCAGCCAAAAGGCCACTCAGGGTTCGGCGCCCATGACCGAATTAGACCTTTCCAAACCTGCTGACAACCTGGCGGCTTTCGTCAAGGTGCGCGGCTCTACGGACGAAAACGAGGAAGTCTTTTTCTACGCCTCGGGCACCATCTACTCGTTTGTGCCCGGCGAGCGCGATGTGCCTTTGATGGGCTTTGAGATGTACAATGTGGGCAAAATGAAGAAGGTAGATGGCGGCTATCACTTGCTCACGCGCGAAGTGGGCTTCTATAAAGACTTGAAAACGGGTCAAATTCTGGAGCAGTGGTACAACCCCTGGCTCAAGGACACTTGTCAGGTAGTGCAGGTGTGGAATGACCCAGTGAACCAGAAATTCATGCTCCAGTCGGAGCGCGGCCCGTGGGGCATCCCATTCCAGGACTTCGACGGGCGCATCGTCATGTACACAGACGTCTTTCTCCACTACCCTTCACCGCTCAAAGTGAACGAGTTCCCCGAAAACTCAGCCTCCGACATGTACGAAGCGGCAGAGCTGTTTCAGTTTTTCTTTTCGAAAAAAGACCTGAACAACCCGGCGCTCAAAAGCATACCTACCGACGTATCCTGGACGCGCGTAGGGCCTTACTTGCCTTGGATGCGCATGGGCCAGCGCCCGGGTAACTTAGTTTACCAATGCCGCGGGTACAAGGTGATGGGGCCTAATGCGTGGGAAAAAATCCCGAAGCAGATGCGCGACTACGTGATGAAACACCACCCGGAGTTCGCGCATGCGCCCGACACCTTTACCACGCCTAACGAGACCAGCTGGACGTACTTTAAAAAACTGCAAGCCCAAAAGAACTGACCCTCTCGCAACGAAACGACTATGTGGGACAAACTGCTCTGTGTCGTGTGCTGGTGTTGCTGGGCAGCCATGGCCTCTGCCCAGCAACTACCGCCTGACGACCCGCGTTGGATAGAGCAGGACTGGCTAGCGCCGCGCTCCCGCCCAGAGGAAGCGCTCACGCTGCGGCTGGCGGAAATCACCCTTTCGACCAACCACCTCGACAGCATCCGCCGCTTCTACGTCGAGGGTATGGGCATGACGCTGGAAGGTCCGCTCCACATCAGCCGAAAAGTGCGCAAGGCTCAGCGCCGGCTGTGGGGCATACCCGATACCCTCTCTTGGCAGCAGTATCGCCTCCACAGACCCGAAATAGAGGGCGAAATCGAGATACGCCTGCTGGTGTTTGACCAACCGGTGCCGTCCATACACGCCAGCTACGACCCCTTAGAGCTAGGCCCGCTTTCCATAGGCTTCCCCAACCTCGACCAAGTCAAATTGGACAGCCATATCCGAAGCCTCGGCTTTGGAGCGCTGGCTCGTTTGGAAGGTAGCAAAATACCGCGCCCCGATGGGCAGCTGTACACCATCTACGAGACCATTTTCAATGCGCCTGATTTTACCCATGGCGTCGGCATCACGCGCGGCGACGGCATGCGCCAAATGGCTCCGGTGGACTCTGCCACGGGCCATGGCGGGCCGGGGTATTCGGCCCAGGTGGTGCACCGCTCTGAGGAGGTGCTGAACTTTTACACCCAAGTCTTGGGATTGGAGCTGCGCTCTGACCGCCAATGGCGCTCCTCGCCGGGGTCGGCGCTGGGCATCCCGCAAGGCATTCCTTTTCGCTTTTCTATCGTGTATCCGCAGGGCGCCCGCACGGGGCAGTTGCTGTTTTTGGACTTCGACGACGCTCAAGAGAAGCCCTCAGCCCATCCGCCCCGCCTCCCGTATAGAGGCATTGCCATGTGGACGTTCGAGACGCGAGACCTGGGCGAAATTGAACGCCGGGCCAAGGCTGCCGGCACACCCTTTTTGCATGGGCGCGTGAAGATCCAGCATCCGGTTTTTGGCGCCATTCAGGCGCTGACGCTGTTTACTCCAAACGGCTTTCCGGTAGAAGTTTTTCAAAGCATACGCTCTCGATGATGATGCCTGAAGTTATTCTGGAAGAACAAGGGCTGCGCGACGGGCTGCAGACGCTGCAGTTGATTATTCCTACAGAAAAAAAACTGGAGTGGATAGCCCGCTTGGTGGAGGCTGGGCTGCGTCGCCTTCAGGTAGCCTCCTTTGTGCATCCGCGCTTGGTACCGCAAATGGCCGATGCAGAAGCCATTTTTCAGGCGCTGCCTCAGAATGATGGAGTAGTGTATTCGGCGCTGGTGCTCAATCAAAAAGGGGTAGAGCGCGCCATCGCTGCCGGAGCTCGGCATTTGGCCATCTCGCTGTCGGCCAGCGACACGCATAGCCAGAAGAACACCCGCATGACTTTAGAGGAGGCCAAGGCCGACTTCAGGGCCAATGTGCAACTGGCGCGCGCCCACGGCATCCGCGTGCGCGCGGGCATCCAGTGCGCCTTTGGCTGCCGCTACGAAGGTGCTATTCCTATACAACGTGTGCTCGACCTCATTCGGCACCACCTCGACGCCGGCGCCGATGAGATTGCCTTAGCCGACTCTACGGGCATGGCTCATCCGGTGCAGGTGCGTCAGGTAGTGCACCAAGCCATAGAGTTGTGTGGCTCGGTGCCGTTGGCCTTGCATCTGCACAACACTGAAAACAAGGGCCTAGCCAACCTCTTCGCCGCTTACGAAGCAGGCGTGCGCCAGTTCGATACCGCCTTTGGCGGGCTGGGGGGCTGCCCTTTCATCCCGGGCGCTACGGGCAACATCGCCACCGAAGACACAGTCCATTTCTTCCGCCAAATGGGCGTAGAAACGGGCATTGATCTGCAAAAAGTAGCGGCCATTAGCCGCGAAGTGGAACGCTTGACACCCCATCAACTTTCAGGCGCCCTGTACAAACTACCTGCGTCATTGTCTGCCTCATGAAGAAGGAGCGCTCTTACTTGTTGGCCATTGTGGCGGCCTCGTTGGGCTTTTTTGTTGACCTTTATGACATCATCATCGTCAGCGTGGTGCGCCGAAGCAGCCTGCTGGGCGTGGGGGTGCCAGAGGGTGAGCTGTTGCCTAAAGGTGTATTCTTGCTCAATGCTCAAATGCTGGGTATGCTCCTTGGCGGCTTTTTGTGGGGCATCCTGGGCGACAAGCGCGGGCGCCTGTCGGTGTTGTTTGGCTCTATTTTTCTGTATTCCATCACTACGTTGGCTGCGGCTTACGCGCCGGACTACAAGACGTTTTTGGCCCTGCGCCTGTTAGCGGGCATTGGCCTGGCTGGCGAGTTGGGAGCTGGCATTACGTTAGTTAGCGAACAGATGCCGCAGCATAAGCGCGGCTTAGGACCGGCCATCATCGGGTCGTGCGGTATGCTGGGTGCGCTGGCTGGTGCCTGGGTAGGAGGGCGCTATTCGTGGCAGTTCACCTATCAGCTGGGTGGGCTGATGGGCTTTGCGCTGCTGTTCTTGCGCTTGGGCGTCTTGGAGAGCGGCATGTTTGAGGCCGTTAGGAAGGCTCAACAGACCACCATGCGAGGTAATCTGGCCATTCTGTTTGGCAATCCCTATCACTTTCGCCGATATGCGGCAGTTATCCTGATGGGTTTTCCAGGGTGGTTTGTGAATGGCATCGTGATGACGTTCACCCCCGAAATTGCCCAAAGCATGGGCATGCGCGAAGTGCCCTCGGTAGCTACGGTATTCACCATGTTCTTTTTGGGCTTCACCTTTGGCGATTTCTCCTGTGGCTTGGTCAGTCAATGGCTGCAGAGCCGCAAGAAGGCCACACTGCTGTATCTGTCCACTTTCTCAATACTGACGGTGGCCTATTTCGCTGTGGGGCGGCTGTCGTTGCAGGTGTACTACGCACTGTTTTTGCTCATGGGCATCAGCGTGGGTTACACCATTGTGCTGCTGACGAATGCGGCGGAGATGTTCGGCACCAATATACGCTCGACGGTAACCACCTCGGCGCTGAATCTGCTCCGGGCGTCGGTCATTCCTCAGTCCTTGCTTTTCAGTGCGCTCACCCCTGCCTTAGGGGCGGCAACGGCAGCAGCCATCACGGGAGTACTTTCGTTGGGGCTAGCCTTTTGGGCCTTCACCCAATTGGAGGAGACTTTTCATAAAAACATAGACTTTGTAGATTAACCAACCAACAGCGACCATGGAACGGCGGACATTCATACGGCAATCGAGCTTGGCGCTTGGGTCTCTCCTGCTTGGGCGCTTCTCTTATTCGGCTGAACCCACCACGGATGTGCTGGTGGTGGGCGCTGGTATCTCGGGATTATACGCTGCTCACGCCCTACAGGCGAAAGGGCTGAGCGTGCGCGTGTTGGAAGCTTCGCAGCGCATCGGCGGGCGACTCTGTACGCTGGACCACTTGCCTTGGAAACCGGAAACGGGCGGCACTGAAATTGGCGATGGTTATCGGTTACTCTTGGGGCTGGCCGAGCAAGTGGGCGCCTCGGCGGTGGAACCTTCCGGAGAAGATGTGCGCAGGATGCCCGTCCTATACGTGATACGGGGGCAGGCAGTGTTGGACAAGGACTGGCCTGACTCACCTCACAACCAATTGGGCGATAAGGAAAAAAAACTGGCGCCTGCGCTGTTGGAGGCTGCGCTGCTGGGACCGCTCAACCCGCTGCAAACGACGGAGGACTGGTACAACCCGCGCTTTTCGGAATACGACGTGGCTCTTTCGGCCTTGCTGCGCAAGCACGGCATCTCGGAGGAGGCCATTCGACTCATTGGCGTCAACGCCAACACCAACGACATAGATACCACCTCGGCGCTACACATGTTCAGGGCGCTGACCTTCCGCCAGAAAGGCGGCAGTCGGAAGGTGCTGCGCCTGCAGGGCGGCAGCCAACGCCTGCCCGAAGCGGCGGCAGCGCGCTTGCGCCAAGGGGTAGAACTAGGCAAGCGGGTAGTGCGCATCCACGACAGAGGCCGCCGTGTTAGCGTATATTGCTCCGACGGAGCGCATTATCAGGCGCGCTATGTGGTAGTATCGGTGCCGTTGTCTGTGCTGGGCGACATTCGCTTTACGCGCGGCCTGACGGCCCTGCACCAGGAAGCGGCGCAAACGGTGCCCTACACGCGCATTACCCAACTGCACGTGGCCTTTAAACAGCCTTTTTGGAAAGAGGATGGCCTGCCCGTCAATATGTGGACAGACGGGCCTTTCGGGCGTATCTTTTTTAACCAAGGCCAAAATGGCCAACAGGGCCTCATCTGCTGGGTAAATGGTAAACAGGCCGCAGCATTAGATAGGCTCTCTGAGCAGGAAATAGCCACGGCTTTTCTCAGGGAAATGAAGCAACTGCGCCCAGCTTCGGAAGGGCAGTTGGAGGTGCTGCACATCAATTCTTGGGGTAATAATCCCTTTGCCCGAGGAGCGTACTTCCACTTGTCGCCGCGGCAGGTATATCGCCTCTTTCCGGCGCTGTGCCAACCTGTGGGGCGCATCTTTTTCACCGGCGAACACTTAGGCCTGAAAAACAACGGTGTCGAGGCGGCTTGCGAGAGCGCTGTCGCCGCCGTCGAGCAAATCCTGCTCCGAGGATAGACAGGCCATTTCACCCTAACCTTGCACAGAAAAAATGATGACCGAACTGCTTCGCGGACGAGCGCACGTGTATGGCGACAACATAGACACCGACCGCATCATTCCGGGCAAGTACACCAAGACACTGGACGCCCAGACCTTGGCCGAGCACGTACTGGAAGACCTCGACCCCGATTTCCGCAATCGCATGCAACGCGGCGATTTCGTGGTGGCGGGCGACAACTTCGGCTGTGGCTCCTCGCGCGAACAGGCGCCCGTAGCGCTCCAGACGGCCGGAGTTTCGGCGGTCATTGCCCGATACTTTGCACGCATCTTCTTTCGCAACGCTATCAACATCGGCCTGCCTGTGCTCGAAATCCCGAGCCACGACATCGTCCAGGGCGACGAGCTGGAAGTGAACTTGGCCAGCGGAACGGTGCTCAATCTCACCACAGGCAAGCGCTATCAGGCCAACCCGCTGCCCGAGGTCATGCTGCGCATTCTGCAGGCGGGCGGCTTGGTCAATTACTTGCGCACACACAAGACTTTTTGAGAGAGGTGCTTATGGGACAGATGACGACGGTAGAGAAAATCCTTTTTCAAAAAACCGGGCAGCGCGTGCGCCCAGGCGATATTGTCATTGCACCGGTAGACGGCCTGATGGCCACAGATACTACGGCTCCCGCAGCTCTTAGGGCTTTTGAGCGTATGGGCGGCCAGCGCGTCTGGGCGCCTGAAAAGTGCGCCTTGGTCATTGACCACGCCGCTCCAGCGCCTAGCGAGCGCATTGCCAACTTGCACCGACTCATGCGCGACTTCGCGCGCGAACAAGGCATTCGCCTCTTCGAAATAGGAGAGGGTATCTGCCACCAAGTCATGGTGGAACAGGGATTGGTGCGGCCGGGGTATCTCTTTACCGGTGCTGACAGCCATACACCTACCTACGGGGCGCTCAATGCCTTCGCCTGTGGCGTAGGCTCCACTGATTTGGCAGCGGTGATGCTGACGGGCAAGATCTGGCTTAAGACGCCTGCCACCTTGCGCATTCGGTGTTACGGGCAACTGCGCTCCGACGCCAGCCCAAAGGACCTCATCCTGTTCCTGACGGGCAAGGTTGGCATCTCGGGAGCTACCTACATGGCCGTCGAATTTGAGGGAGAGGCCTTCGAGAATATGTCGCTGGCCGGGCGCATGTGCGTGGCCAACATGACAGCGGAAATGGGCGCCAAAACGGGCTTTGTCCACCCGAAAGGGTTGGTGTTGCCCTATCCCTTTGAACCCATAGTTCCCGATGCCAATGCGCATTACACCCAAACCATAGAGGTGGACATCGGCGAATTGCCGCCGCAGATAGCCGCTCCGGAGTCGCCCGACAACGTGCACGACATTGACCGATACGTCGGTACGCCGGTGCACTATGGCTTTATCGGCACGTGCGGAAACGGGCGCTTGGAAGACTTGCACGCCGCGGCGCGCATATTGCGCGGCAAGCGCTTGCCCGAAGGGGTGCGCTTAGTCATTGCGCCGGCCTCGCGCTCGGTGCTGCTCGATGCCATGCTCGATGGCACGGCGCATACCTTGGTGGCTGCCGGGGCTACTATCATCACCCCGGGCTGCGGCCCTTGTGTGGGCAGCCACGAAGGCGTGCCCGCCGACGGCGAGACCGTCATTTCGGCCGCCAACCGCAACTTCCGCGGGCGCATGGGTAATCCGCGCGCGCAGATCTTTCTGGCCTCGCCGGCTACGGTGGCGGCATCCGTGTTGGCAGGCTGTATTACGCCGCCGCCGATAGTGGGGAATGATTGAATGATGAATGATGAATGATTGAATGATGAATGAGGGGGGCATTCGCCGCTGCAGATGAAGATTGACGACACCATAGAAATGTCTTTCTGAGCACAACGATATTACTCACTTGCAAACGCTCCGCATTTTCATGAAGAAGCCCTTTTTTGGTTGGTTCCTGCTCGCCGCGCTAACATTAGCCTATACGGTTACGAATGGCTTGGTGCTCAATTCGCTGCCTATTTTCTACCCACAGCTGGTGCAGGAGTTTGGGTGGAACCAAAGCGAGGTTACTCGTCCGGCCCAGTTACTATTCCTGTTGGTTGCGGTGCTGTCGCCGGTGGTAGGCACGCTGTTGGATCGTTTTAGTACGCGCTTCATCCTGCTCACGGGGGCGGTACTGATGGTGTTGGGCATCTACGCCTTTGCGCACATTAGCACCCTAACGGGCATGAGCCTCACTTACCTACTTTTTTCGGTGTGTCTGGTATTGTGCGGCATTATCTCGAGCATGTACCTTATCACGCGCTGGTTTGTACGCTATCGGGGCGTGGCCGTGGGCATTTTCTTATTAGGCTCGAGTTTAGGCGGCGCTATTTTCAATCCATTGGCGGAGTGGTTTATCCAAAGCATGGGGTGGCGCTCGGCAGCGGAGGTGCTGGCTGGCATTGCGGTGGTGGTGCTGGTGCTTCCTCTGTGGCTTTTTGCGCGCAATTCGCCCCAGGAAATGGGCCTCTTGCCCGACGGTGCAACCACGGCGCCTGGCCCTGTCCAGGTATCGCTCACGACGCCCCTGCGCCTACGGGGGCCTTCGCTGCGCCAAATCATCCGCACGCCTACCTTCTACCTCATCTTAGTGGCTACAGCGGCCATGTGGTTTACCATTCTGGCCGTGGTGCAACACCAAGCCCTGTACCTGAAAGACCTCGGCGGAGAACTACCCGCCGGCAAGATCCTGTCGGTGTTCTTCACTTGTAGCCTCATCGGCAAAGTCTTTTTCGGGTGGCTGAGCGACCGCTTCGAGAAAAAGTACATCATGCAATTGGCCACCCTGAACATGGTGCTCGGCTCGCTCCTGCTTTATCTCTCTGATAGCAACCCCCAGGTGCTTACCTGGGCATACGCCGTGGTATTTGGCATCGGTTTTAGCGGTACATTCACTATTATCCAGGTGCTGATTGCAGACTACTACGGCGGCCCTGACTATGGAAAAATACTGGGCACCTACACCATGATAGACACTTTGGCAGGCGTGAGTGGTATCAGTTTTTTGGGAAATGTGCGCTCCAGCAGTGGTTCGTATCAGGAAGGCTTTCTCGTCATGCTTATTCTGTGCACTTTAGCGGCGATTTGCATTCCGTTCATTCGAAAAAACACCTTCGCCGCTAATGAACATTGAAAAACGTCTGGAGGAGTCGCTCATCCTGCGTCTCATTGCCGTAGGAGAAGCACTCAAGCGCCGCCGCGACAAGATCTGTCAGGAATTGGGCATTTCCGCCCAGCAATGGCTTATTCTGTTGCATTTGGCCAAAGACCCTAACCTGGCCTTTTTCAGCCGAGAGAAGCACCGAAAACCCATGCTCGCCTCTGAAATTGCGCGCAGCTTAGATGTTTCAAGGCCTAACGTTACGAAATTGCTCAACGTGCTACTTGAAAAAGGCCTCATCGAGCAGGTCAAAGACCGCAACGACCACCGCCGTAAACGCATCGAACTCTCCGAAAGTGGCCGAGCACTGGTGGAATCCCTGCAGCCCATGCGCTTACAGCTAAACGAACAACTGTTCGAAAACTTCGACCGCAACGAACTGCAGACGGTATTGCGCTTCTTAGACAACTGCTTGGCCCGATTGGACGAATTCTGAACCCGCTTTGTTGATATGAAAATCCGCTATCCCTTGCTCGCAGGCGTTTTTTTCACCTTCACAGCCCTGACCCAATCAGTCGCCCAAGGGCAATACTTCTCCTCGGGTGAAGCCAGGCTTTACTACGAGGTAATAGGGAAAGGCCAGCCCTTGGTGCTCATCCACGGCTTCTCCTTAGACAGCCGCATGTGGACGCCGCAATGGCAGCGTTTGGGCAAGCGATACCGGGCCGTGCGCTACGACGTGCGAGGCTTCGGACGCTCCTCGCGCGCCACCGGGCCTCATGACCCTGCAGCTGACCTGTTGGCCCTGCTCGACCACCTGCAAATAGCGCGGGCACACCTCATCGGGCTTTCTATGGGAGCCAATATAGCCCTCAATTTCGCCGCGCGCTATCCGGAGCGCGTGCTTCGCGTAGTAGCTGCAGATCCCAACCTCGATGGCTTCGCAGAGTACACCCCAGAACTGTTCGCTGCCTTTGGCCAAGTCTTCGGGGCCGTAGCCCAAAAAGGCTGGACGGCTGAAACACAGCAACTGTGGCTGCAAACACCGCTGCTGCGCCTGCAAAACGCCACCCCCACAGCCCAAGCCCTCGTAGAAAGCATGGTGCGCGATTACAACGGCGACCAGTTCACCAACCCCGCCGCCGCTCCGCAGTATGGCGAGCCGCCCACCGCGGCGCAACTGGAAAAACTGAAGGTGCCCGTGCTCGTGCTGGTAGGTGAAAATGACGAGGAAAGCATCCAGCGCATCGCGCGACTGGTGGCCCAAAAAGCCCCCCAAGCCCAACTGACAGTCATTCCGAAGGCCGGCCACCTGAGCAACTTAGACCAGCCCAAGCGCTTCCATCGGGCTGTCGTGCAGTTTTTGAAAAATTAGGTGTCATGCGGTACAAAGCCCTTGCCCTGCAAACCACCTGCTTCGCCGTCAATGCCGCAGAAAGCCCGGCGGCCGCGCGCGAGCGCATGCGGCGCAACGCCGAGCGCATCGAGCGCCAAATAGAAGCTTCCAAGCGCTTCATCGGCCCCGACCTGAGGCTGGTCGTCCTGCCAGAATACTTCCTCACGGGCTTCCCCATGGGCGAGACCATCGCCGAATGGCGCCAAAAAGCTTGCCTCAGCCCCGACGACCCGCTGTGGGAGACACTGGGCGGCATTGCACAACGCCAACAGGTCTTCCTCTCGGGCAACGCCTACGAATGGGACGAGTACTTCCCCGACCTCTACTTCCAAAGCAGCTTCGTCTTCTCTCCGGCGGGCAAGCGCATCCTGCAGTATCGCCGCCTCAACAGCATGTTTGCCCCTACGCCGCACGATGTATGGGACGCGTACTTGGAGCGCTACGGCCTAGAGGCGGTATTCCCCGTGGCCGACACGGAAATAGGGCGGCTGGCCTGTATCGCCAGCGAAGAGATACTCTACCCCGAGATAGCCCGCTGCCTCATGATGCGCGGCGCAGAGGTCTTCCTCCACTCCACCTCCGAAGTGGGCAGCCCACAGTTAACACCCAAGAACGTGGCCAAATTGGCACGCGCCATCGAGAACATCGCTTACGTGGTATCGGCCAATTCGGCCGGCATCGCCGACACAGACATGCCCTTTGCCAGTGCCGACGGCGGCTCCAAGATCGTGCACTACGAAGGCCACATCCTCAGCGAGGCAGGTTTTGGCGAGAGCATGGTGGCCTACGCTACACTCGACATCGGCGCCCTGCGCGCCCACCGAGCACGGCCGGGCATGGCCAACTACATCGCCCGGCAGCGCTTCGAACTCTTTGCCGACAGCTACGCCCAGCACAGCTTCTACCCGCCCAATACCTTCTTACACAAAAAACCCGAACGGGCCGACTTCCTGGAAAACATCCGACGGGCGGCCAGTCGTTGGCAAGAGGACTCCCGGTAGCAAGAAGTGCCGTGGACCACATGTGGGCCAAGGTTACGCCTATCGCTTTGTGGCTACCGGGCCTTTCTTGCCTCCGTTTTTTTGGGGAGGGGGTGAAAAAACGGCTGCCCGCTTCGGCGCCTCTGCTGTGGGGGTGGCGTGTGGGCGGAGCTTCTGTTTGGCCGCGGGCGTGTTGGCGTCTCGCTTTTGTCGCTTAATAACGACGCGACGGCAGCTGCACCTCTCCGCCTAAGGCCCCGACTTATTGGGGCAGCCCATTCTCAAGCGCGGAGCCGCCAAGATGCGGTTGCGCTATTATTAAGACCCGAGAGCGGGACGGGCACATGCCAGGCTCAACTTAAGGCACTATAGCTGCCTACAAGCGAAGAAATCAGACAAAGGCACTGCGACCGTTTTTCCCCAAAAACGGTTGTAGCGGTATGTCCTAAAAGGGCGTCCTCTATTATGACTTTTTACATAACCTTTGCCCTTGTAAAGGGCGCGGGTGGCCAGTAATAGGGCAAATGCGCCACAACCTTTTGCTTCGTATGGATACCAACACGTTCAGACAGTCCCTGACCAAGTGGTTTCGGCGCAGCTTGTGGCTTGTGCTGGCAGCTGCGCTGCTTTTTGGGGTGGGTTATTACTTCTACCGCACCTATACCGTCAGCGAAGGATCTCGGACGGGCACCTTGGTCAAAGTTGCTCGGCAGGGTGTTATGTTCAAGACTTTCGAGGGCCAGTTGCACCTGACAGGCAGTGTCATGATGTCTAAGCAGAGTGTGTGGGATTTTTCGGTGCAAGGCGCGGAGGTCTATGAGCAACTCCAGCGAATGGAGGGCAAGACGGTGCGCTGCTACTACAAGGAAAAGGTGCACGCCTTTCCGTGGCAGGGTAAGACCAACTTCTTAGTGTACAAGGCAGAACCACTTGAGTAAGAGGTTAAAACGTCTGCTTGCCCTGCGCAAGGGGAGCCGTGGAGGCTTGGCTGTTCCCTCAGGCATTGAACCAATAGACCACCTTCAGCACGAGGGCGCGGTTTTTGGGCGACAGGAAGCGCACTTCGGTGTTGCCTATGGGCTGGGCGAAGGAGTTGTCGGTGTACACTAGGAAAACATCTGACACCGGAGCAAACCGCCATTGGAGGCGCGCATTGATGTTGAAGTTATTGGCCTGGGTGTTCCATTGGAAGAAGGCGCTGACGAACCAACTGTGTGAAAAGGCCAGCTCAGCCCGCGGCCCTACAATCCACACATCGGCGCTGGCATAGGGGGCTGGCAAGCGGATGCGATTGTAGCTGTACTGCACAGCGAAGGTGCCGTAAGGTTGCCAGCGGTAGCTCAGTTCACCCTGTACGGACTGGGCCTTTCCGTTAAAGAACTCCCCGAAGAGCACCTCTATCCACCCGCGTAGGTCGTAGGTGTTGCTGCTGGAGAAGTAGGCGCCGGCGTTGTTGTAGGTGAAACCCTGGCCGCCGGGTAGTGGCTTCGTGCCTGGGCGGTACAGGTTGGTGGGGTCGAAGTCCTCGAAGAGCAGAGTGTAGTTGTTGTTCAGGTAGATGCCCGCTTCTGCTTGGTCTTGGAAGGTGGCGTTGAGGCTCAGGCCCATTTCCCTATCGGTCTCCTGGAAGAAGAGCGAATAGGTGAGGTCGCCGTAGAAGCGCACCGACCAGTTGTTGATGTTTCCTTTTTGAGGATAGAAGATCAAGCTGCCACCGGAGAAGAAGCGCTGGAAGCCTTTGCGAGGCACGAAGCCCACCTCTGCGGTGTAGAAGGAGTCCACCACCAGGTAGCCCATACGGGCCGAGAAATGACGGTCGAAATAGCCTAAGAATTGGGCTGCCGTATGGCCGCGACCGCTTGGGTCGGGCGAGAAGGAGCGGTGGTAGTACCACTCACCCTCCCAACGGTTGTCGGCGCTGTAGAGGTTGAACTCTAGCCCTGCTACGCGGTTCCAGGGGCGGATGCCTGCCCTTTGTACCTCGTTGAGCGAGCCAAGGAAGTTTTCTTTGTTGACGAATATGGCACTTAGGGCGCTGCGGCTGAAGACTTTGCGCTGTAGTGTAGCCACGGTGAAGTTGGCAGCCGGCAGTGCGCGCGCAGAGTCCCAATGGACGTGGGCGGTCTGCATGTTGAGCAAGCCTATGCGCCACTCATCAGTGAGTTTGCCGCTGAGGCGGGCGCCGGCTACAATGGGCACAGTCTCGTTTTGGCCATTGAGCGGATTGCGCGCCAGCCCGATGCGCCGCGAAAAGAAGGGGCGCGTACTGGGAAAGCCAAACATGGCAAACAGGTCGCGGTTTTCTAAAAAGAACTGCCGCCGCTCCGGGAAGAAGAGCTCGAAACGACTGAGGTTGACCACTTGGCGGTCCACCTCTACTTGTGAGAAGTCAGGGTTAAATGTCAGGTCTAAATTCAGCGAGGGCGTAATGCTCACCTTGGCATCAGCCCCGAGGCCGTAGCCGTTGTAGTATTTTCGCTCGGCGATGGCCAGCGCGGGCGGCTGCCGCCGGAAATCGGCCTCGTGGCGCCCAGTAACGTAGGGGATGATGGCTGCATTCAGCCCGGGCGGAGGAGGGGGCGTTTCCCAGTGCAATGGCCGGCAAAAGGCCAAGTTGTTGGGCGTGTACTGGCGCGGCACGGGGTGCCACGAGCTGACCTCCCATGGCTTCAAGCGCGTGCGGACGAAGTTGACGGCCCAGGTGTTTGGCCCTTCGGCGCGCGAGTAGCGCAGCGTCTTGAAAGGTATGGCCATCTCCACTACCCAGTGGTCATCGTGGTTCGTTACGGCGGAAGCCCAGCGGTTGTCCCAGTCAAGCGAGAGCGTGGTACCATTATCAATGAGGGCTTCACGCTGCACATTGAGTGGGCTAACGCTGAAAAGGAAGCCGTTCAGCCCATCGCGAGAGGGGCTGATGAGCAAATTCACGGCGTCGCCGACGTTGTTGGAGAAATCGCGTTTCAGTGTCGCCACCGTGTAGTCGGAGCGTGCTTGCCAGCACACGATGCCCACATACAGAAAGCGGTCATCAAAGGTCATCCGGACTTCCGTGCGGGCGTCAGCAGCCACCGTGTCCACGGGGAATTGCTGCGTGAAATCCACCGCTACCTCGGCTGTGGTCCACGCCACTTCGTCGAGCCGACCATCCACCTGGACAGGACCTACTGAGCGCCGGATGCGCAACCCTTCGGGCGATTGCCCCGGCACGCGCCGCGCTTCGTAAGCCGCTGAAAACACCTCTACGGCGTCCCACTGGGCAAATGCCACGGGCACGCTGCCTATCGCCATGCACAGGAAAAGGAGTGCTCTTCTCATCAGAGAGCAAAAGTGAGGGCTTGCAGATGCAGCCCAAAAACGAATTGTACCAGAGGCGTTTGCTCACCGATAAACAGCCGAACTTTTCTGGGCTACCGTTGAGCAGGTGGAAGAGCGCGCGCGTTTTCTAACCTATTCCAATACCGTAACGTCGCCCTTGACCACCTCTTCGGTGCCATCAGCCAACAGCACCTTGAAGTAGTACACATACACGCCGGGAGCGGCGCGTTGTCCGCGCGTGGTGCCGTCCCAGCCTGGCCATTCGTTGGGCGGTACGGGCGTCGTCCAGCGGTAGAGCATGTCGCCCCAGCGGTCGAATACCGCCACATCGCGCACCTCAACGACCGAACGCCCTGCCGACAGGCGCCAGGTGCTATTGTCGGGGTTGTTGCTGCTCTGGGGCCGGAAGACGTTGGGCACATACAGCTCTATGTCGCGCAATATGCGCACCCACATGTGGGCGGAGGCCGTACAGCCGTCTTGGTCGGTGATGGTTACTGTATAGCGCTGGGTGCGCGACGGCGTCCAGGTCTGTACCAGACAGCTGGGGCAGGTGCTGTCGGGCAATGGGTTCCACACCACTTGCTGCCAGGAAGTCAGGTTAGTAACAGCCTCTATGCGCACGGCATTGCCCATGACGACGGCCGTATCGGGAGGTAGGGTTATGGTCGGGGCTGGCGGCAAGCTCACTGTTACGCTTGAGTCCGCTGTGCAACCGTTAGCATCAGTCAGGGCCACTACGTGTGCGCCTGCCGAAAGGCCGGGCACAGGGCCAATCACGAGATTGCCGTCCAGCGTAAGCCGATAGGGCGAAACGCCGCCGCCAGCTTGCACGGTGATGTCCACAAGGGTGTCGCCGCATTCGGCCATGCCTACCCGCAAGGTAAAGACTAATGGCGCCGGAGCGCTCAGCGCAACGGAGGCTGTCGCCGTACAGCCATTGGCATCGCTCACCAGAACAGTGTACACCCCAGCGGCAAGCCCTGCTACCGAGGCCAAGGTGTCGCCCGTGCTCCACGCATAGGCGTAGGGAGGCGTGCCGCCGGTAGCAGTTAGCAATGCTGCGCCGTTATTGCTATCGGCACATTGCACGTCAAAGCCGCCGTAATTGCTCGTAACCGCCGCATTAGCCGTCAGCAGTGGCGGCGCCGTCAGCACAACATTGGCCGTGGTTGTCAGGCCATTAGCATCGGTGATGGTGATGGTGTAAGTGCCCGCTGGCAGGTTATCTACGGTCTCGGATGCTGAGAGGGAGGCTATCTGGCCGCTGCCACTGCTACCCGAAGTGTTGCTCCATGTGAAAGAGAACGGCGGTTGCCCGCTCTGCGCCTGAAGGGTAAAGGAGCCATTGGCCTGACCAGCGCAGCGAGGGCCTTGCCCGCTGGCCGCTACTACTGGCCCACAGGCATTTACATCCAGCGAAACCACTGTAATGATCACGGAGTCGCAGCCGAACTGGTTGGCGAGCACTTGGGTGAATGTACCGACGGCGCTGGGGTCGCATGTAGTCTGCGAAAGTTGCACGGTGTCGGATGGCAGCAGGAGCGTGGTGGTGATGACCACGGAGTCGCAACCGAATTGGTTGGTGAGGGTGGCGGTTGTGGTTCCGGCCAGAGCGGGGTTGCAGGTGGTGTTAGTCAGCAGGGTAGTGTCGGCGCCTGCGGGGTCAAAGGTTACGGTAGTGATGACCACGGAGTCGCAGCCGAACTGGTTGGCGAGCACTTGGGTGAATGTACCGACGGCGCTGGGGTCGCATGTAGTCTGCGAAAGTTGCACGGTGTCGG
>FWWM01001677.1_pt1 | contig 65685 bp, 69 predicted proteins | sample 2228351 | NCBI WGS metagenome assembly FWWM01 (sample SAMEA103939774, study PRJEB20133) | metagenome
TCATGCGCCTCCAGGACACCCTTCTGCTGCTTGACGAGGCCCACCACTTTTTTCCCCGGGGGCAGGTGCCCAAGGGCCTCTTTGAGGTCCTGACCTATGTAGACCAGATCCTGGCCTGGGCGTCCCAATACTCCGAGCTGAGGGTATGAGGCAGCTTCCTTGGGGCATCCTCCTCCACTTGGCGACCGGCTATTAGGTGTCGTGTAGGTGTAAAAGGTCAATCCCCCGGGCCTCGTTACCCGGGGGATTTTCCCTTGCTCATCGTGGTGGGCGATGGTGGACTTGAACCACCGACCTCACGCTTATCAGGCGTGCGCTCTGACCACCTGAGCTAATCGCCCCCGCACGCAAGGCTTATGATACCTGGCCTCGAGCCTTTCGTCAACTGGTAGCCTGAGGGCATGTCCTGGATGCGCCAGGAACTCGAGGAAGCCCCCCTGGTTGTGGAGCGCCTCCTCCGGGAAAACCAGGGGGAGGTCCGGTCTTTGGCGGCCTTTCTCCAGAAAAGGCCCCCAGGCTTGGTCTATACCCTGGCCCGGGGGAGCTCGGACCAGGCCGCCCTCTACGCCCGCTACCTCCTGGAGATTTATCTAGAATGGCCCGTCCTCTCCGCGGCCCCCTCGGTCCATACCCTTTACCGGGCCCAGCCTAGGCCCCCAGGGCGGGGGCTTCTCCTGGCCTACAGCCAAAGCGGGGAGAGCCCAGACCTGGTGGAGACCCTAAGGCTTTACCGGGAGAAGGGTGTCCTCACCGTGGCCCTGGTGAACCGGGAGGCCTCCCCCCTGGCCCAGGCCGCGGAGGTGGTCCTTCCCCTCCATGCCGGGGAGGAGAAGGCGGTGCCCGCCACCAAATCCCTCCTGGCCATGATGGCGGCTACGGCCCAGCTTCTGGCCCACCTTTTGGAGGAAGAGGCGGAGCGGACCCGGCTTATGGCCCTCCCCGAGGCCATGCATCGGGCCCTCGAGGCCCAGGCCGACCTCGAGGCCCTCCTGGAGGCCGAGAACCTCTTCGTCCTGGGCCGGGGCCTGGTCTACCCCGTGGCCCTGGAGGCCGCTTTAAAGCTCAAGGAGGTGGCCGGTCTTCACGCCGAGGGTTTCTCCGCGGCGGAGTTCCTCCACGGCCCCTTGGCCCTTCTGGGGGAAGGGGTGCCCCTTCTCGCCCTGGTCCAGGATGACCCCACCCTGGCCCCCACCCTGGCCCTCCTGGAGGGGCTTAAGGCCAAGGGGGCAGGGCTTATCGTCCTTTCCCCGGTGCCTGAGGCCCTGAGCCTGGCCCAGACCCCCTGGCCCCTCCCCGTGGCCCTGGGCCCTGTCCTTACCCCTATCCTCCTCCTCCAGGCCTTTTACCCCGGGGCCGAGGGCCTGGCCCGGGCCCGGGGGCTGGACCCCGACCGGCCCCGGCACCTCGCCAAGACCACCCGGACCCTTTAAAAGACCCTGCCCCCTAGGGGAACCTCCCGCTCTGGGATGAGGAGGACCACCCGCCCCGCCTCGTCCGGCACCCCCAGGACCAGGACCTCCGAGGGAAACCCGGCGATAGACCGGGTGCCCAGGTTCACCGCGGCCACCACCAACCGGCCCGTAAGCTCCTCCGGCCGGTAGAGCTCGGTGATCTGGGCGGAGCTCGTCTTGACCCCTAAGGGGCCGAAGTCTATCCAGAGCTTGTAACTGGGCTTCCGCGCCTTTTCGTGGGGCTCGGCCTTGAGGATCCGGCCCACCCTTAGGTCCAGGGTCTGGAAGGCCTCGAGGGGGCTCATGGCCTAGAGTTTAGCCGGGTTGCCCTAGGGTGGCTGTGGAAACCCCCCGGCTTGCTACCGGGGGGCAGAGCTTTAAGGGCTTGGTGGGCCGTGCAGGACTCGAACCTGCAACCTACCGGTTATGAGCCGGCTGCTCTCACCGGTTGAGCTAACGGCCCAAGCCTTCCCTATTATAGGGGGCTTGGGTATAGAATGGGAGGCGGAGGTGCAAGATGACCCCGAACGAGGGTACCCTAGACCGGGTTATCCGCTTTGTCTTGGCCTTGGTCCTTTTCTACTTCGCCCTCCAGGCCCAGGGGCCCTGGAACTGGATCCTGGGGCTTTTGGGGGTGGTCCTCCTTTTCACGGCCATCACGGGCTTTTGCGCGCTTTATAGGCTCCTTGGCATCAGCACCCGCAGGTGATCTGGCCGGTTAGGGTAGGGGACCGGCTCCGGCTGGAGTTCTGGAAATACCCCGAGGACCGGCTCCACTACTACTGGGAGGCCCAGGTGGTGGAGGTCCGGCCCGAGGGGGTGCTTACCCTTCTCCCAGAGGGCGGGGTCTTCCACCACGTCTCCAAGGGCCGGGAGGTGGTCCTGGACCACGCGGCCTATGTGGCCTTTTTCCCTGGGGCCTGGTACTCTGGGGGGCCGGATATCCGGGGGGGCAAGGTCCTGGAATACTACTGGAACATCCAGACCCCGGCGGAATGGACCGGGGAGGGTTTCCGCCAGTACGACTTGGAGTTGGACGTGCGCTGCCAGGCCGACCACACCTGCCAGGTTTTTGACTGGGAGGAGTTTTGGGCCAAAAGAGGCCTGTACCCTAAAGCCTGGGTGGAGGAGGCGCAAAAGGCGGTGGAGGCCGTACTGGGACACATGCGCCAGGGCTTATGGCCGGTCCTTCCCCCAGGGGAACCCCTCCCTTGGCTGGAGCGGATTTAAGGGAGAAACTGGGGAATAGGGGAGGGGATGGCCTCCGCTCCCCCCGGTCCCCAGGCCTTGAGGGGGCGGAGCCGGTTTCCCTCCACCTGCCACCGGCCTTCCAGAACCACCTGGTAGAGGAGGCCCTTGAAAAAACCGTGGAAGCTGTAGGGCCAGGTCTCGAGGTCCTGGGCCCTTAAAGGGTGGTTATGCCAGGCGGGGCCTAGATAATAAAGCCAGGGATCGGATAGGGGCCGGGTCTCCTCCGGGGGTAAGCCTAGGAGGGCGTTGAAAAAACCCCGGAGGCGGCTTGCGGTGAAGAGGAGGTTAAGGTAGGGGTCTTCCAGGGCCTTCCGGGCCTCGGCCTCCCCTTCGGGGAAGGGGCGGACTGGGTCCCAGGCTCCGAAGCTCTCCAGGCGCACCCTTTGCCTAAGGGCATCCTCCCAGCTCATCTGGGCCAGGCCCAGGGTCTGGCTTAAGGGGGCCTGGCCCCGGGTCTCCGCCAGGCCCAAGGCCAGGCCATCCGCCACCTCCCGCACCCCCCGGGAGAGGCCCAGGGCCTTGTCCCCCCCAAGCTGTTCGTTGTCCACGATGGCCGCCAGGACCCCAGGGGGGATGCGGAGGGCGTGGGCCGCGGCCCGGATTTCCCGGGCATAGGGTAGGACATGCCAGGGGGCCAGGGGGAGGCCGGCTAGGTTTAGGGTCTGGCCCCGGGTGGCCTGCCCCAGGGCCAGGACCCAGCGCCAGCTGGCCTCGAGGGCCTCCTTGGGGGTGGGGAAGGCGGAGCGCTTATGGGCGGCCTGATTTTGGAGCTCCAGCCGGAGGAGGCGGTCGTAGGCCCGGGCGGCCTCAGGGCCAAAGAGAAGGTGAAGGCTGGCCTTGAGGCTAAGGTGGAGCCGGACCAAGGCTTCCCGCTCGGGGGCGGGGTAGGGGAGGAGGGCCCGGAGGCTCTGGGGCCTGGGGTCCGGGAAAGGGGAGGGCAAGGCCAGGAAAAGCCCCAGGGCCACCCAAAGCGCCGGCCAGGGGCCTAGGCGCACACCTTTAGGCCTCCCCTTCAGGGGGAAGCTCGGCCGTACCCTCCATGGGGTAGCCCATATAGGTGGTCCTCCGGCCCCCTAGGGGTCTTTCCAGGACTTCCCGCCAATCCGCGAGTTCCAGGAAGCGGTCGGCCTGGTTCCTGAGCTCCAGGTCGACAAGCTCCCGGGTCCCCAGGAGGTGGACCTCCTTGCCCAGGCTCCTGAGGGCCCCCAGGGTGTAGGCCAGCTCCCCGGCCCCCGAGGCCACCACCGCCCGGTCCCACCGGGGGTGGGTGGTGAGGAGGTCCGTGGCCAGCATGGCCTCAAACCTGGGTTCCCCCCGGACTAGGCGGCTCCGCACGGTGTAGCCCATATAGACCAGGGCGTCCACAAAGCGCTGCTGCCGGTCATCCTCAGGATCGGTGATGGGCACGTAGAAGAAGGCGTTGTAAAGCTGCTCGGGTGTGGCGAACTGGGTGAGAATCCGCCGGTGGTCTATGGCCCAGCCCAGGTGCTTGGCCGCGCGGTAGAGGTAAGAGCCATCCACAAAAATGGCAATCCGCATGGCCTAAAGTTTAAGGCCAAGGCCCGGGTCTTGGCACCTGGTCCTTAAGCCGGGGCCTTTTCCTCCCCCTTTTCCGAGGAGTGGCCGGGGTTGACCTTGAGGCTAGGGTTGGCGTAGGCCGCGGCGTGGTTGGCGGCAATAGCCGCTTCTCCAAACCCGATGACGATGAGGGGGAGTTTGCCCGGGTAGGTGGTGATGTCCCCGCAGGCGTAGACCCCGGGGATGTTGGTGGCCATGGTGGTGTCCACCTTGATCCGGTTCTTCTCTAGCTCTAGGCCCCAGTTGGCCAAGGGACCAAGCTTGGTGAGATACCCGGCCAGGATGAGGACGGCGTCTAACTCCAGTTCCAGCTCCTCCTGGGTGGCGTTATGGAAGATCACCGCCCCTTCTACCTTTTCCCCTCCCAGGATGCGCCGGACCTCATAGGGGGTAAGGACCTTAAGCCGCCCTTCCTCGTGGGCCTTAAGGAGTTCCCGGACGCTGGCCTCGTGGGCCCTAAACTGGTTCCGCCGGTGGATGAGGGTGATTTCTTGGGCGGTATCCAGGAGGTTTAGGGCCCAGTCCACAGCGCTATCCCCACCCCCTACGATGAGGACCCTTTTCCCTTGGAACTCTGCCTTGGCCTTGACAGCGTAGAAAACCCCGCGGCCCTCGAGTTCCTTTTCCCCCGGGGCCCCAATCCGCCTGGGCTCAAAAGCCCCCACCCCGGCGGCGATGATGATCGCCTTGGCCGTGTAGGTGTTGCCTTGGGAGGTGGTGACCTTAAAGAGGCCATCTGCCCTTTCCAGGGTCTCGGCCCGCTCCCCTAGGCTATAAATGGGGTGAAAAGGCGCCACCTGCTCCACCAGGTTCTGGACTAAATCCTTGGCGTAAATCTTGGGAAAGCCAGCCACATCGTAGATGTACTTCTCCGGGTATAGGGCCGCAAGCTGGCCTCCGGGTTCCGGCAAGGGGTCCACGAAGCGGAAGGTAAGCCCCCGCATCCCCACATAAAACCCCGCGAAAAGCCCGGCTGGTCCCGCCCCGATGATGAGGACATCCGTGTGCTCCATAGCCCCTCCATTGTATCCCCGCCTAGAGGGGGCGGAGGCCCCTAGGGGATGCTTAAGACCACCTTTCCAAAGACCCGGCGTTCCTCCAAAAGCCGGTGCCCCTCATCGGCCTCTTCCAGGGGGAGGACCTTCCCTACCACCGGGCGGAGCCGGCCTTCCTCCACCAGGCGCAGGATGGGGAAGAGGCGGCTTTTGGAGGCCATGGTGGAGCCCAGGATGGAAAGCTGCCGGTAGAACACGTGGGCAAAGGGCATCTTCCCTTCATACCCCGAGGAGGCCCCGGCGATGGCGATCCGGCCCCCATTCGCCGTGGCCCGGATGACCCCTTCAAAGTAAAGGGCCCCGGTGTGGTCCACCACCTTGTCCGCCCCCTTCCCTCCGGTGAGGCGGCGGACCTCCTTGGGCCAGTCGGGGTGGGTGTAGTTCACGGCCTCGTCCGCCCCAAGCTCCTGGGCCCGCCTGAGCTTCTCCTCCGAGCCCGCGGTGGCGATGACCCGGGCCCCGAAGAGCTTGGCAATCTGGATGGCGGCCACGCTGACCCCGCTCCCTGCGGCCATGACCAAAACGTCTTCCCCGGGGGCCACCTGGAGCTTGTCCACCACCATCTGCCAAGCGGTGAGGAAGGTCAAGGGGATGGCCGCGGCCTCCTCAAAGGAGAGGCCTTTGGGCTTGGGGAGGAGGTTAACCTCAGGCAGGACCACGTACTCGGCGTAGGTGCCGTGGCGGTGCTCTCCCAGGATCTGGTAATGAGGGCAGAGGTTATCCTCCCCCCTTAGGCAGCGCTCGCACCGGCCGCAGGAAAGCCCGGGGTTCACCACCACCTCATCCCCCGGGGCGAGGCCCTCCACCCCAGGCCCCACGGCCTCCACCACCCCCGCCCCATCCGCCCCCAGGATATGGGGGAGGGGGAGCCTAGGGCTTGCCACCCCCTTGCGCACCCAGACGTCCAGGTGGTTGAGGGCCGCAGCCCTAAGCCGGACCAGGACCTCCTTGGGCCCTGGGCTTGGGGTGGGGATCTCCCCGGGCTTTAGGACCTCTGGACCCCCGCGCGCCTCCATGAGCACGGCCTTCATAGTGCCTTGATTTTCCCATGCCCTGGCCCGCTTGACAAGGGATACCTGGGCTTGGTAGCCTTCCTTTCGTAGGCTTTACTCATGGAGGTCAAGGCATGAAGAGGAAACTGGGAGTAGTAGTGGCGCTTCTAGGCCTGGTTGGGGTGGCCACGGCCCAGACCTTTGTCTGGCCCCAGGAGTGGACGGTGGCCAAGCCAGGGGAGGCCCGGCCTGGGGGGACCCTTAGGGCGGCCGTCATCAGCGACTACCGCACCTTCAACCCCTTTATCACCGCTGAGGCGGGGAATGTCCCCGCGCTTATTTCTGGGGGTTATGGCCTGGCCCGGCGTGACCCCAGGACGGGGGATTGGATCCCCTATATGGCCGAATCCTGGACGATAAGCCCCAATAAGCTGGAAATCACTTTTAAAATCCGCCGGGGGATGAAGTGGTCCGATGGCCGGCCCATCACCGCAGACGACTGGATTACCACCTGGCGGATCCACACGGATAAGGCTGTGGGTTCCAACGCCTATGATTCCTTCTTCATCGACGGCAAACCCATCACCCTGCGCAAGATAGACGATTACACCATCCGCTTCATCTACCCTAGGACGGACGCTGAGGCCTTTGCGGTCGCGAGCTTTACCCCCTGGCCGGCCCACATCTTCGGCCCCGTCTACCAGCGGGAAGGGGCGGAGGGGATCAAGAAGATGTGGACCTTGAACGAGAACCCGGCTAATATCGTTTCCCCGGGCCCCTGGGTGATCGAAAGCTACCGGCCTGGGGAGCGCCTGGTCCTCCGGCGGAACCCGGCCTTTGGGGAGTGGAACAAGGACGCCCAGGGGAATCCCCTGCCCTATCTGGAGCGGTACGAGATCCGGATTGTAAAGGATGTCAACGCTCAGCTGGCCGAGTTCCTAGCGGGGAACATCGATGTGTTCAACCCGGCTACGGTGGACCATGTCTCCCAGGTGCGCCAGGCCATCCAGCAGGGCCGGCTGGACGCCACCATCAAGGTGAACGCCTCCCCAGTGGCTTCTAGCCAGTTCATGGTCTTCAACTGGAACAAGGCCTCGGATCCCTTCAAGCAGAGCCTTTTCCGCTCCGACAAATTCCGCCGGGCCATGAGCCACCTGATGAACCGGCAGGCGGTGGTGGAGGTGGTCTACGGGGGCCTCGGCACCCCCATGTACTCCAGCGTCTATCCGGTCCTCACCCAGTGGATCAACCCCAATGTACCCAGGTACGAGTACAACCCTAGCGAGGCAACCAAACTCTTGGCTGAACTGGGCTTCACCCGGAAGGACCGGGAGGGCTTCCTGGTGGACTCTAGGGGCCGGCGCCTGGAGTTTAACCTAGCCACCAATGCTGGGAACAACCAGCGGGAGCAGATAGGGAAGCTCTTTGTGGACGAGGCCCGGAAGGTGGGGGTCAAGGTCAACTTCACCCCCATTGACTTCAACACCCTGGTGGGGCAGCTCCTCTCCTCTGGCCCTGACCGGCCCTTTGACGCCATCATCATTGGTCTTACCGGCGGTGGCCTAGACTGGCCCTTTGGGGCCAACGTGGTGCCCTGTAAGGGTAACCTCCACATGTGGAACAAGTCCGGCCAGTGCCTAGACCCCCGGGAAACCCAGCTTGAGGCCCTCTACTCCCGGGGCCGGACGGAGCTAGACTTTAAGAAGCGCCAGCAGATTGGCTTCCAGATGCAGGAGATTGAGGCCCGCCTCCTCCCTGTGCTCTACATCGCCGGCCCCAACTACCACCCCGCCTGGAACAACCGCCTGGGCGGGGAGCATCCGGATAAGCTCATCTCCAGCATCTGGGGCTCCCGCCAGCTGGAGCTCACCTTCATCAAGCGCTAGCCCTGGGCCTTGGCCCCCCCGGGGCCTTGGGGCCCCGGGGGGTATTCTGGAGAGCAGATGACGGCCTACATCCTCCGCCGCATCCTTTACCTAGTCCCCACCTTCTTTGGGGCTACCTTTCTGGCCTTCCTCATCATCCAGCTTGCCCCTGGGGATTACCTGACCCAGCTGGAGCTGGACCCCAAGGTTACCCCCGAGACCATCGCCCGCCTCCGGGCCCAGTTCGGCCTGGACCGGCCCGTCCACGAGCAGTACCTCCTCTGGATGGACAACCTCCTCCACCTCAACCTGGGGTACTCCTTTGCCTACCAGGCCCCGGTTTTGGAGATTGTGTGGCCCCGGGCAGCGAACTCCATGGCGATTGTGGTCCCCGCGACCCTCCTCCTCTTTCTGGTGGCCATCCCCGTGGGGGTCTACGGGGCCCTTAGGCCTTACACCTGGGGGGATCGGGTGGTCTCCTTTCTGGCCTACATTGGCCTCGCCATCCCCAACTTCTTCCTGGCCCTCATCTTTATGTTCCTCATCCTCCAGGTCTACTTCCGCACGGGGGTGATGGTCTTCCCGGTCTCGGGGATGACCTCGAGCGGGTTTGAGCAGATGGGGTTCTGGCAAAAGGTCCTGGACATTGCCTGGCACGCGGTCATCCCCGTGATTGTGGTGACCACCAGCGATATCGCCGGGTTTTCCCGGGTAATGCGGGGGCAGATGATGGAGGTCCTCTCCCAGGACTTTATCCGTACCGCCCGGGCCAAGGGCCTGCCCGAACGGGTGGTGGTCTATAAGCACGCCCTCCGCAACGCCGTCATCCCCTTTGTGGCCAATATCGGGGGGATTCTCCCCGGGCTCATCTCCGGGGCCGGCCTCGTGGAGGTGGTCATGGCCTGGCCGGGGATTACCCCGCTTCTTTTGGACTCCATCGCCCAGCAGGACCTTTACGTAGTGGCGGGGTTCCTCACGGTGAGTTTGGTGCTTCTCATGGTTGGGAACCTCCTTTCCGACCTGCTTCTGGCCTGGGTGGACCCCAGGATCCGGTATGAGTAGGGGGTGCTTGTGGAGCGGGCTCTTGCTTCCCAAAGCCTTTTCCAGATTGCCCTGAGGCAGTTCCGGAAGCATCCCCTGGCCGTCTGGGGTCTGAGGATCCTTTTGGTGCTTTACTTTGTGGCGGCCTTCGCCGGGTTTTTCAGCCCCTACGACCCCAACTACTACGAGCTCTTCCCCCCCAAGGGGCACCACCCGCCCACCCGGATCCACTTCATAGACCCCGGGACGGGCCGGCTGACCCGGCCCTTCGTCTACGCCACGGTCCGGGAGATTGACCCGGTGAGCTTCCAGCCTAGGTACCGGGAAGACCCTTCCCAGGGCAGGTTTTATATCCGGTTTTTCGTCCGGACCCCGGAGCAACCCTACACCGTTTTCCGCCTCTTCAAGGCTGACCTGAGGCTCTTTGGGGTGGACCCCCCGGGCCGAATTTTTCTAATGGGTACGGATAATTTCGGGCGGGACCTCTTTAGCCGCCTGATCTACGGGGCCCAGGTCTCCCTGACCATCGGGATTTTGTCCGCCCTGGTCTCCTTCTTCCTGGGCCTAATCCTAGGGGGGCTTGCGGGGTTCTACGCGGGGAGGCCCCTGGCCCTCTCCCTGCCCCCTAGGCTCTGGCGAGGAAGGGGCTTGGTGCTAGGGCCCCTTTCCTGGGCCTTCTGGGGAGGGTTGGCCCTGGGGGGGCTTTACCTGGCCTACGCTTACCTCACCCTTAAGGGGGTGGGGGTCTTTCCCTTGCTTGCCCTGGGGGGGGCCTTGTACCTGGCCTATGCCCTGGCCCGGGTCCTGCCCTTTAGGCCTCTGATGCTGGACCTAGACAACCTCATCATGCGCCTGGTGGAGATTATCGCTGCCATCCCCACCCTTTTCCTCCTCATCTCCTTACGGGCGGTTTTCCCTACCAATGTGGACCCCCTCATCACCTTCTACCTGGTGGTGGGGCTTTTAGGCCTGATCGGCTGGGGGGGGCTGGCCCGGGTGGTCCGGGGGGTGGTGCTCTCGGTGCGGGAACAGGAATACGCTCTAGCCGCCCGGGCTTTGGGAGCCTCGGATGCCCGGGTGCTTTTCCGGCATATCCTCCCGGCTACGGCGAGCTACATCATCGTCTCCCTTTCCCTTACCATCCCGGGGTTTATCCTGGGGGAAAGCGGGCTTTCCTTCCTGGGCCTTGGGGTCACCGAGCCCTACACCAGCTGGGGGCTTCTCCTAAGGGCGGCCCAGGAGGGGGGGTTTGCGAGCTTTGTGGACCGGCCCTGGGTGCTCTGGCCAGGGTTTTTCATCTTCCTGGCCATTATGGCCTGGAACTTTGTGGGGGATGGGCTTAGGGACGCCTTTGACCCCAGGAAGCGGCGCTAACCCCCCTTTTCCTTTGGGGGGATGTGGCGTATAAAGGATGGGGTGTTGAGGGCCTTATGGACGAAAGGACGCTTTTAGAGGTCAAGGACCTGAGGGTCCACTTCTTCACCGACGAAGGCGTGGTGAAGGCGGTGGATGGGGTTTCCTTTTCCATCCGCAAAGGGGAGACCCTGGCCGTGGTGGGGGAGTCGGGGAGCGGGAAGAGCGTGACCTCCCTGGCCATCATGCGCCTCATCCCCACCCCCCCGGGGCGGATCGTGGCTGGAGAGATCCTCTTCCGGGGCAAGGATGGGGAGGTGCGGGACCTGGCCCGGGCCTCGGAGGAGGAGATGCGCCGCATCCGGGGGAACGATATCGCCATGATCTTCCAGGAACCCATGACCAGCCTGAACCCCGTGTACACCGTGGGGGACCAGATCGCCGAGGCCATCATGCTCCACCAGGGGAAAAGCCGGAAAGAGGCCCTGGAGCTGGCCGCGGAGATGCTGGAGCTGGTGGGCATCCCTGAGCCTAAAAAGCGCCTGGCTAACTACCCCCACCAGATGTCCGGGGGGATGCGCCAGCGGGTGATGATCGCCATGGCCCTTTCCTGCCGGCCTTCCCTCCTCATCGCCGATGAGCCCACCACCGCCTTGGATGTCACCATCCAGGCCCAGATTCTGGACCTAATGCGGAAGCTCCAGGAGGAGTTTGGGATGAGCATCCTTTTCATCACCCACAACCTCGGGGTGGTGGCGGAGATGGCCGACCGGGTGGTGGTGATGTACGCGGGCCGGGTGGTGGAGGAGGCGGAGGCGGTGCCCCTTTTTAAAGACCCCCTCCACCCCTACACCCAAGGCCTCCTCCACTCCGTACCCCGGCTGGACCTGGCCGCGGAGAAGAAGGAGCGCCTCGAGGCCATCCCTGGGAACGTCCCGAACCCCCTTTACCTCCCCTCGGGCTGCGCCTTCCACCCTCGGTGCAAGCACTATCGGGAGGGGCTTTGCGACCGGGAGGTCCCTCCCTTGGAGGCCACGGGGGATGGGCGGCAGGTGCGCTGCGTGCGCTGGCGGGAGATCCGGGAGGAGGTTAGGGCATGAAGCCCCTGCTGGAAGTCCAGGACCTTAAAAAGCACTTCCCCATCCGGGGCGGGGTCTTAAGCCGGGTGGTGGGCCAGGTTAAGGCGGTGGACGGGGTCTCCTTTGCTATTCAGAAGGGGGAGGTCTTAGGCCTGGTGGGGGAGTCGGGGAGCGGGAAGACCACGGTGGGCCGGACCCTCCTAAGGCTCATTGAGCCCACGGGGGGGCGGATTCTCTTTGACGGCCAGGATATCACCGACCTGCCCAAGGATAAGCTCAGGCCTTTCCGCCGTCGGATGCAGATCATCTTCCAGGACCCCTTCAGCTCCTTGAACCCCCGGATGACCGTGGGGGATATCCTGGCCGAGCCCCTTATCATCCACGGCCTGGCCAGGGACCCAAGGGAGCGCACCGAAAGGGTGGCGGAGCTTTTGAAGCTCGTGGGGCTTTCCCCAGACCATATGCGCCGCTACCCCCATGAGTTCTCCGGGGGGCAGAGGCAAAGGATTGGCATCGCCCGGGCCCTGGCCGTGGCCCCCGAGTTCATCGTGGCGGATGAGCCGGTCTCGGCCTTGGACGTTTCCATCCAGGCCCAGGTGGTGAACCTTCTCCAGGACCTCAAAGAGGAGCTCGGCCTCACCCTCCTCTTTATCGCCCACGACCTGGCGGTGGTGGAGTACATCTCCGACCGGGTGGCGGTGATGTACCTGGGGAAGGTCATGGAGCTGGCCCCTGCCCGGGAGCTCTACCGGAATCCCAAGCATCCTTACACCGAGGCTCTCCTTTCTGCCGTCCCCATTCCCGACCCCACGGTGAAGCGGGAAAGGATCATCCTCCAGGGGGATATCCCCTCCCCCATCAACCCCCCCTCGGGCTGTGTCTTCCGCACCCGGTGCCGATACGCCCTCCCCGAGTGCGCCCAGGTCGTGCCAGAGCTTAAGGAAGTCTCCCCTGGCCACTACAAGGCCTGCATCCGGGACGATATCCTCTAATACCACCCCACCGTAACGAGGTTACGGTGGGGGCCTCGGTGGTAAGTGCCCCACCGTAGCTCCCGGGACCCCAAGAAACCCTCGCCCCCCGGCTTTTAGATGGGCTGGGGGCCTGGTTATACTGGGCCCATGCTGGTCAAGGATGTGATGCACTTTCCAGTGGAGACCGTCTCCCCGGAGACGAGCCTCGAGGAGGCCTACCGCCTTCTCCTAGAGCGGGGCATCCGGCACCTCCCCGTGGTAGAGGGGGGAAAGGTGGTGGGGGTGATTACGGACCGGGATATCCGGCTTGCCACCAGCCACCTAAACCCCAAGGGGCCCTGCCCGGGCTGCACCCGGGTGGGGGAGGTCATGACCTCCCCCCCCATCACCGCCCATCCCCTAGACCCGGTGGAGGAGGCGGCCCGGGTCATGCGGGAGCGGAAGATCGGCTGCCTCCCCGTTCTGGAGGACGGGGCCTTGGTGGGGATTGTCACAGGGATTGACCTCCTGGACGCCCTCCTTAGGCTCACCGGGGTTACGGAGCCCTCGGGTCGCCTCGAGGTCCGCCTCCCGGATCGCATCGGGGAGCTTGCCCGGCTTACCGGGCTCATCGCCGCCCAAGGGGTGAATATCCATTCCCTCCTCTCCTACCCCGAGGGGGAGGCGTGGGTCCGGGCCGTGGTCCGGGTGAACACCCTGGAGACCCACCCCTTGGCGGATAGGCTGCGCCAGGAAGGCTTTGAGGTCCTCTGGCCCCCCAAGAAGCCATGGTGATCTACCGCGAGGAGTACCGGCTTTACAACTTCGGCCCCCACCACCCCTTTAGCCCGGTGCGGCTAGAGATGCTCACCTCCCTCCTCCAGGCCCTGGGGGTCTGGCAAACCCCCCTCACCCCCCCACAGGCCAGCCGGGAGGAGGTCCTTACGGTCCACTCCGAGCGCCTGGTGCGGCGGGTGGAGGCGGCCAGCCGGGGGGAGAGGGTGGCTGACCTCGAGGCCTACGGCCTGGGCACGGGGGATACCCCGGTTTTTCCGGGGATGGACGGGGCCGCCCGCTTCCTGGTGGGCGGCACCCTGGAGGGGGCAAGGCAGGTCCTTAAGGGGGAAAAGCGGGTCTTTCAGCTTGGCGGGGGGCTTCACCACGCCCAGTACGACCGCGCAAGCGGGTTTTGCGTCTACAACGACCTTTCCGTGGCCATCCGCCACCTCACGCGGGCGGGCCTCCGGGTGGCCTACCTGGATATAGACGTGCACCACGGGGACGGGGTCCAGTGGATCCACTACGACGAGGAGGAGGTCCTCACCCTAAGCCTCCACGAGTCCGGCCGGTACCTCTTCCCGGGGACGGGGCATATCCACGAGATCGGCCGGGGGAAGGGCTTAGGCCGGAAGATTAACCTCCCCTTGGAGCCCTTCACCGAGGACGAAAGCTACCTCGAGGTCTTCCAAGCCCTCGTCCCCTGGGCCCTTGAGGCCTTCCGCCCCGATATCCTGGTGGTCCAGGCCGGGGCGGACGCCCACTACCTGGACCCCCTGGCCGACCTCCTCCTCACCACCCGGGCTTATGGAAGGCTTTTCCGCCTCATCCTGGACTACGCCGAGGCCTATACCGGGGGGCGGGTCCTTTTTACCTTAGGGGGCGGGTATAGCCTGGACGCCGCGGTCCGGGTCTGGGCCATGCTCTACCACATCTTCCACGGGCTTCCCTTGCCGGAGCGCCTCCCCGAGGGATGGCTTCGGGTCTGGGAGGAGCGGCTTGGAACCCCCCTTACCCCCACCCTCCACGACCCTGAGGAGGCCTACCCGGGGATTCCCCGCAGGCCGGAGATCGAGAAGCGAAACCGCCTTACCCTCCAAAGGCTTGCGGAACTCCTCCGCCCCTACCTGGTAGGCTAGGAGGAGTGAGGCTTATCCTGCGTTTGCCCGAGAGGAAGGAACTCGAGGTCCGGGGGGGCCGCCCCTTAAGGGAGATCCTGGAGGAGGTGGGGGTTAACCCCGAGACCGTGGTGGCCGTGCGCGGCGAGGAACTCCTCACCCCGGATGAACGGGTGGGGGAGGAGGAGGTGGTGGAGGTCCTTTCCGCCATCTCGGGAGGCTAGGATGGTCTGCAAGGTCTGCCAGGCCAAGGCCCAGGTGGAGATGAGGTCCCGGGGGCTTGCCCTCTGCCGGGAGCACTACCTGGACTGGTTCATCCGGGAGACAGAAAGGGCTATCCGCCGCCACCGGATGCTCCTGCCTGGGGAAAGGGTCTTGGTGGCCGTTTCTGGAGGGAAGGACTCCTTGGCCCTTTGGGATGTCCTGAGCCGCTTAGGCTACCAGACGGTGGGCCTCCACATCCACCTGGGGATTGGGGATTACTCGGAGCAAAGCCTCGAGGTCACCCGGCGCTTTGCCCAGGATAGGGGCCTGGAGCTTTGGGTGGTGGACCTTAAGGGGGCCTACGGGTTTGGGGTCCCGGAGCTTGCGACGCTTTCGGGCCGGGTGGCCTGCTCCGCCTGCGGGCTTTCCAAGCGGTACATCCTGAATCAGGTGGCGGTGGAGGAGGGGGTTAGGGTCGTGGCCACGGGGCACAACCTGGACGACGAGGCCGCGGTCCTCCTGGGGAACCTCCTAAACCCCGACCCCGCCACCCTGGCCCGCCAGGGGCCCGTCCTCCCGGAAAAACCGGGCCTTGCCGCCCGGATCAAGCCCTTCTACCGCTTCACGGAAAGGGAGGTCCTCTCCTACACCCTCCTCAGGGGCATTCCCTTCCTCCACGAGGAGTGCCCCAACGCCAAGGGGGCCAAGAGCCTCCTCTACAAGGAGGCCTTGAACCGGATAGAAAAGGACATCCCCGGGAGTAAGCTCCGCTTCCTGGAAGGCTTCCTGGAGAAGATTAAACCCCACCTCGAGGCCCCCGGGGAGGTGGAGCTTAAGGCCTGCGAGCGGTGCGGCTACCCCACCACCGGGGGGACGTGCAGCTTCTGCCGCATGTGGGAGGCTGTGTACCAAAGGGCCAAGAGGCGCCGCCTCCTCCCTGAGGAAAAGGTCTTCTCCCCCAAGGCCCCCCTGGGGCGGGCCACCCCCCCCTCTTGACCCCAGGCGGGGGGTAGAATGGGGCATGGACCAGGAGGCCCCCCGGGAGCGGCTTGCCGCCCTCTTAAAGCTCGCTCACGCCTCCTCCTTCCAGGACCCCAAGGAGGCCTTACGGCTGGCCCAGGAGGCCCTGGGCCTGGCCCAGGCCCTGGAGGACCCGGTGGGCCAGGGGGAGGCTTTTTTTGAGCTGGGCTGGGCCCGGTACCAGCTCGGGGAGTACCGGGGGGCCTTAGAGGGCTTCCGGATGGCCTTGGAGCGGTTCCAGGCCTTGAAGCACCCCCGGGGCCTGGCCGACGCCCACAGGGGGCTTGGGATCCTCTACGACACCCTGGAAGCCTACGACCGGGCCTTGGAACACTTCCTGGAGAGCGTGCGCCTCCTGGAAGAGGTGGGGGACCGGGTCGGGGAGGCCTCGAGCCTGAACAGCATCGGGATCGTCTACTGCAAGACCGGCCGCCTGGAGGAGGGGCTCGCCTACTACCGCCGAAGCCTGGCCCTCTACCAGGCCCTGGGCTCTGAGCACTTGCGCCCGGCCCACCGTACCCTGAATAACCTCGGGGTGGCCCTGAAGAACCTGGGCCGGTATGCCGAGGCCGAGGTGGCTTTGGCCCAGGCCCTGGCCTTTTTCCGGGCCCAGGGGGAGGGGCCGGCCACCGCCGCGGCCCTGAACAACCTGGCCCGGGTCTACGAGGGCCAGGGCCGGCGGGCTGAGGCCGAGGCGGCCTACCGGGAGGCCCTGGATTTGGCGCAGCAGGCTGGCCATCCGGATAGCCTTCGGGAGGCCCTCCTAGGCCTGGGGCGGCTTTACCTCGAGGAGGGGCGTCTAGGCGAGGCCCGTCCCCCTTTGGAGAAGGCCTTGGCCCTGGCCCCGGGTAAGGCCAAGGCCGCCGAGGCCCAGGAGGGCCTCTACCGCCTGGCCAAGGCCGAGGGGCGGACTGGGGAAGCCCTGGCCCATCTGGAGGCCGCCCGAGCCCTGGAGTGGGAGGCTTGGGACGAGGCGGCCAAGGCCCGGCTCCACCGGCTCCAGCTGGCCTTTGAGGTGGAGGAGCACCGCAGGGAAGTGGAGAGGGAGCGGGCCAGCAAGGAGGCCCTAAGGGCGGCTTATGAGGAGCTCGCCCTCCTCCACCGGGAGCGGGAGGAGCTCCTAAAGCGCCTGGAGCGGGAGAGCCTCGAGGACCCCCTCACCGGTCTTTACAACCGCCGTTACCTAGACCTTCGTTTGGCAGAGGAGTTTACCCGGGCCCGGCGCTTCGGCCACCCCCTGGCCCTGATCCTGGCGGACATCGACAACTTTAAGCGCATCAACGACACCTTTTCCCACGCCGTGGGGGATAAGGTCCTGAAGGCTGTGGCCCGGCTCCTGAGGGAAGGGGTGCGGGAGACAGATCTGGTGGTGCGCTACGGGGGAGAGGAATTCGTGGTCGTCCTCCTGGAGGCTGGGCCGGAGGAAGCTTACGCCGTTGCCGAGAAATTGAGGACCCGGGTGGAGACTTTCCCCTGGGGAACCCTGCAGGAGGACCTCAGGGTTACCCTAAGCCTGGGGGTGGCTTGCGACCTTACCCGGGAAGGCCCGGAGGAGCTCTTGGTGGAGGCTGATCGGCGCCTCTACCAGGCCAAGGGGATGGGGAAAAACCGGGTGGTCTAAGGATAAGGCGGTGCGCCACCTTGGTCAGCTGCTACCCTTCCCAGCCCAAACCCCATGGGGTAGACTCCTCCTCATGAGCTGGTGGAAGGAAGCGGTGATCTACCAGATCTACCCCCGGAGTTTCCAGGACACGAACGGAGACGGGATTGGGGACCTGGAGGGGGTGAGGCGGCGCCTTCCCTACCTTAAAGGGCTTGGGGTGGACGCCATCTGGCTTTCCCCCTTCTATAAGAGCCCCATGAAGGACTTTGGCTACGATGTATCGGACTACTGCGAGGTAGATCCCATCTTCGGGACTTTGGCGGATTTTGACCGCCTTCTTGAGGAGGCCCATGCCCTGGGGATCCGGGTTCTCATTGACCTGGTCCCCAACCACACCTCGAGCGAGCACCCCTGGTTTCTGGAGTCCCGCTCCTCCCGGGATAACCCCAAGCGGGCCTGGTATGTCTGGGCCGACCCCGCCCCCGATGGGGGTCCCCCCAACAACTGGCAGAGCTTCTTCGGAGGGCCAGCCTGGACCCTTGACCCCCATACCGGCCAGTACTACCTCCACCAGTTCCTGCCCGAGCAGCCCGACCTCAACTGGAGAAACCCCGAGGTCCGGGCGGCCATCCATGAGGTCATGCGCTTCTGGCTAAGGCGGGGGGTGGATGGGTTTAGGGTGGATACCCTCTGGCTCCTCGCCGAGGACCTCCTCCTTCGGGATGAGCCCGGAAACCCCGAGTGGCGCCCGGGGATGTGGGATAGGGGCCGGCACCTCCATATCCACATGGAGGACCAGCCCGAAACCCACGCCTACGTGCGGGAGATGCGCTATGTTTTGGACGAGTTCAGCACCCCGGGTCGGGAAAGGGTCATGGTGGGGGAGATCTACCTCCCCTTCCCCCAGCTCGTGCGCTACTACCAGGCGGGTTGCCACCTCCCCTTTAACTTTCACCTGATTTTCCGGGGCCTCCCCGACTGGCGGCCTGAGAGCATCGCCCGGATCGTGGAGGAATACGAGAGCCTCCTTACCCCCTGGGACTGGCCCAACTGGGTCCTTGGGAACCACGACCAGCCCCGCCTGGCCTCCCGTCTGGGGGAGGCCCAGGCCCGGGTGGCGGCCATGCTCCTTTTCACCCTAAGGGGTACCCCCACCTGGTACTACGGGGATGAGCTCGCCCTCCCCAACGGGGACATCCCCCCGGAGAAGGTCCAGGACCCGGCGGCCCTAAGGCAAAGGGGCCGCAAAGGGGAGCATGGCCTTCCCCCGGGGCGGGACCCCTGCCGCACCCCCATGCCCTGGGACGACTCCCCCCATGCGGGCTTTTCCGCCGCCGAGCCCTGGCTTCCCCTAAACCCAGACTGGCCGGTGCGGAATGTGGCGGCCCAGGAACAGGACCCAAGGAGCATGCTCCACCTGGTCCGCCGCCTCATCGCCCTCCGGAAGGACCCAGGGCTCCTCTACGGGGCCTACCGGACCCACTGGGCCCAAGGGGGGGTCTACGCCTACCGCCGGGGGGAGGGGTGGCTCATAGCTTTGAACTTCACGGATAAGGAAAAGGCCCTGGAGCTTCCGGGACCGGGCCGGGTGGTCCTCTCCACCCATCTGGACCGGGAAGAGGGGGTGGGGAAGAGGCTCCTCCTCCGGCCGGATGAGGGGGTGGTGGTCCGGTTATAGACTAAGGGCATGGGAAAGGACCCCTTGGCCCAGTTCCGTTCGGCCCTTTACCGCCTGGCCCGTCTCCTCGGCGACCTCCAGGCGGCCCGGAGAGGCCCCAAGGCCCTGGCCAAGCGGATGGTGCGCAAGGCCCTTTGGCGGAAGCTGGGCCGGGGCTTAGGCCCGCTCAAATGAAAGACCCCTTTGCCCCTGTGGCCGAGGTCTACGAGGCCTGGTACGGAACCCCCTTGGGGGCCTATGCCGTGGCCGAGGAGGAGAAGGCCCTAAGGGGTCTCCTGGTCCCGGGGGAAAGCCTCCTGGAGGTAGGGGCGGGGACGGGGTACTGGCTGAGGCGGCTAGACTACCCCCGGCGGGTGGCCCTGGAGCCGAGCCCCGCCATGCGCCGGGTGGGGGAGAGGCTTACCCCGGGGGTGGAGTGGGTGGCGGGGGTGGGGGAGGCGCTGCCTTTTCCGGAGAGGGTCTTTGACGTGGTGCTCGTTTTCACCGTCTTGGAGTTCGCCCAGGATCCCCCTCGAGTCCTTAGGGAGGCCGAGAGGGTCCTAAGGCCAGGTGGGGCCCTCATTGTGGGGATCCTCGAGGCCCTTTCCCCCTGGGCCGCCCTTTACCGGAGGCTGGGGGAGGAGGGGAGGCCCCCCTGGCCGGGGGCCCGGTTTTGGACCCGGGAGGACCTCTTTGCCTGGCTTGGCCCCCCGGAGGCCGAGGTCGGCGCGGTCTACCTAGCCCCGGAGGCCTTCCCACCTTTTGAGGAGGCGGACAGGGCTGGCCGGCGCGCCGGGAACCGCCCCGCCCTATACTTGGGGCGATGGCGGAAGTAAAGCTCCTCTTCGCCCTCTACCCCCTCCTTCAGGGGGATTACCGGGCCGTGGAACGGGGCCTTATGGCCCTGGAGGGGAAGGGCCTGGCCTATAGGCTCTTCCCCACCCATACGGAGCTCGAGGGGGAGGTGGGCCCCCTTTTTGAGGCCCTGGCCGAGGCCTTCCGGGAAGGGGCAGCGGAAGGGCCTCTGGTCCTCTGGGCCCTGGCCACCAACGCCTGCACCCCAAAAGACCCCTTCCGGCGCCCGGAAAGGCTAAAGCGGTTTCCCCCCTTGGAGATTGCCCAAAAGGTCCTTGAAGGGTTGGAGGCGAAAAGCGCCCTGGATATCGGCACGGGCACCGGGGTCTTTGCCGAGGCCTTCCAGGCCCTGGGGCTTTTCGCCGTGGGGGTGGACCCCCGGGCGGACCGCCTGGAGGTGGCCCGGGCCCGGGTCCCAGGGGCGCGGTTCGTGGAGGCCTCCGCCGAGGCCTTGCCTTTCCCCGATGGGAGCTTTGACCTGGCCTTTTTTGGCCTGGCCCTCCACCACACCCGTCCCCGGGAGGCCCTAAGGGAGGCGGCCCGGGTGGCCCGTCGGGTGGCGGTCCTGGAATGGCCTTACCGGGAGGAGGAAGAAGGCCCCCCCCTGGGGCGACGCTTTGCCCCAGAGGCCCTGGCGGGGCTTTTCCAGGAGGCCTTGGGCGCCCCACCCCGCTTGGAGCTAGGGGAGGCCTACACCCTGGCCCTTTGGGAAAGAGGCTAGGGGCCCCTTTAGGGCCCCTTTTGGTGCCGGGGGCGGGACTCGAACCCGCACGCCCTTACGGGCAACCGATTTTGAGTCGGTCGCGTCTACCGGTTCCGCCACCCCGGCCTACGCAAGGCCAGTATAAGCCCAACCGCCCAAAGGGTCAACGCCACCCCCACCGCCCAGTCCCCAAACCGCACATAGGGGGTCTCCCCCTGGCGGGGGGCGTAGGGGGCCAGGAGGTACCCCTCCACCCCGCGGGCAAGCTGGGCCACGGGCCGGCCTAGGGGGTCGATGCTGGCTGTGACCCCGTCGTTGCCGGCCCTTAGGAGCCACCGCCCCGTCTCCACCGCCCTAAGCCGCCCCAGGGCGTAGTGCTGCACACCTCCTAGGGAGGCCCCGAACCAGGCGTCGTTGGTGAGGAGGACCAGGACCTCGGCCCCCCTTTGGGCCAGAGCCCGGCTCACCCCGGGGAAGGCGGATTCATAGCAGATCTGGACCCCATAGGGCCCTATGGGCCTTACCTCCTCCCCTGGCTCCCGGTCCCCAAGCTCCCCCAGGCCGAGGCTTTGGAAAAAGAAGGCGTAGACCCCGCCCAAGGCCTCCCGGAAGGGGAAGCGTTCCCCAAAGGGGACGAGCCGGGTCTTGTCGTACTGGCCCAGGACCTCCCCCCCTTGGTAGAGGACGGCCCGGTTGGGACCCGGAAGGTTAAGCCCCGTGATGAGGGGGCGTCCTTCCAGAACCCGGTCCAGCCCCTCGGGGAGGCGCCAGACCGCGGTCTCGGGCCAGACCACGGGGCCGGCCTCGGGATGGGCCCTAAGCCCCTCCTGGGTGAGGCGGAGGTAGACCTCCTCGTCCAGTTCCCCCAGGGCTTTGCGCAGGGGGTTTACGTTCCCTTGGACCAGGAGGGCCCGGTGGCTGGGGGGCTCGGCCGGGGGGAGGGGGAGGGCCCATAAGGGGAGCCAGAGGAGAAGGGCGAGACCCCATCGCCGGGCCCAAAGGAGGTAGGCCACCCCGAGGACCCAAAGGGAAAGGAGGTAGACCCCGCCCAGGGCGGCCAGGAGGCGGCCTGGGGCCTCGAGGAGGGCGTAGCCCAGGTACCCCCAGGGGAAGGCCAGGGGACCTTGGGCCGAAAGCCATTCCAGGACCACCCACCCCCCTGCCCTGCTCAAGGGATGGGGGGTGAAGGCGAAGAGAAGGCCTAGGAGAAGGCCCTTAAGGAGAACGAGGGGCAGGTAGGGCAGGGCCCCTAAGGGGCCAAAGAGGTGGTAGAAGCTTTGGGGCAGCCAGTGGAGGTGGAGGGCCCAGAACCCCACCCCGGCCCAGAACCCGGCCCTAAACCCTCCCCTAAGGAGGGGGGCTAGGACCAGGGGGGCCAGGGGCCCCAGGGGAAAGGGGGGGAGGGTAAGGGCCAGGAGGAGGCCTATGGGGAGGGCCCGCACCCCTTTAGGCTACAATGGGACCGGGGCGGCCTATTATGCGCGTTGGGGTTATATCCGATATCCACGCCAACCTTCCCGCTCTGGAAGCGGCTTTGGAGGCCCTGCGCCAAGAAGGGGTGGAGGAGGTCCTGGTCCTAGGGGACCTTTTGGTCTATGGCCCCCATCCTAGGCAGGTCCTGAGGCTCCTCCGCCGGGAGGGCTTGCCCGTGGTCTTAGGGGCGTGGGACGAAAGGGTGGCCTACCCCCTGCCTGAGCCCCTCCCCAAAGGGGTCGCCCAGGCCACCCTGGACTGGACCCGGGCCCAGCTTGACGAGGAGGACCTCCGGTATCTTCGGAGCCTAGGCCGGGTCCACCGCCGCCTTTACGGGGAGGACCGGCTCCTCGCCGCCCATGGTCGCCTCCCCAAGGGGGAGGAGGTGGGGCCGGAGCTTGGGCTTAGGGAGGCCATGGACCTCCTTTCCGCCTACCGGGCCCGGCACCTTCTCCTGGGGGGGCGGCATATCCCCTGGGTCCGGCGGACGCCTGGGGGCCTCCTGGCGGACCCCGGGAGCGTGGGGCTTTCCCTTTCCGGGCAACACGGGGCAGACGCCCTGGTCCTGGACACCGGAACCGGGGAGACCAAGTTCTTAAAGGTCCCCTACGACCTGGGCCCCCTTCTTTTTGACCTCGAGGCCTTCGGCCTCCCCCCAGTCCTGGCCCAGGTCTACCGCACCGGCTCCTTCCCCCAGGAGGGCTAGGGCCTCGGGCCTTAGGGCCTCGTCCCGGAGGAAGGGGTCCAGGGGGAGGCCGAGCCGCCAGGCGGCGTAGAGGGCAGTCCGGCGCACCAGGGGGTGGGGGTCCTGGGCCGCCTCCCGGATGAGCCCCTCCCCCAGGCCCAGGTTGGCTAGGACGATTAGGGCATTCCGGGCCATCCGGGCCCGGCCGGGCCGGGCGTAGGCCGTATCCCCGTACTTCTTTCGGAAGGCCCGGCCCGAGAGGCGGAAGAACTCGGTGAGGTCGGGGTGGGCAAGCTCCGGCTCGGGCTTAAACCCCCTCCAGGCCCGGCCGAACCGGTCCCAGGGGCAATGGTCCTGGCAGAGGTCGCAGCCCAAAAGCCACTCCCCAATCCCCTGCCAAAGCCCTAAAGGGATAAACCCCTTGTGCTCCACCGTAAGGTAGCCCACGCACCGCCCTGCCTCCAGGAGGCCATCCCCCAGGAGGGCCCCCGTGGGGCAGGCCTGAAGGCAGCGGGTGCAGCGGCCGCAGCGGAAGGGATGGAGGGGCTCTGGCTCCACCTCCAGGTCCGTGAGGAGGACCCCAATCAGGGTCTTGGGGCCATACCCCGAGAGGAAAACCCCGCTCCGCCCCACCCAGCCGAGGCCAGATAGGACCGCAAGGCTCCGCTCTGGGATGGGGCCGTGGTCCACATACCCCTTGGCCTGGAGGCCTAGCCCCCTGGCCAGGGCCTCGAGGCCCCGGACCTCCTCCCCCAGGAGGAGGTGGTAGTCCCGAACCCAGGCGTACCGGGCCACCCGGCCTACCCTTAGGCCCCCCGGGGGCGGCCCGGGATCAGGGTAGGCGTAGGGGGCGAGGACCACGAGGGCGCTCCTCGCCCAGGGGAAGCGGAGTCTAGGGTCTAGCCTCGCCTCCACCTCCCGGGCCAGGTAGGCCATCCCCGCCTGGCGGCCCGCCCCCACCCAGGCCCGGTACCGGGCCTTTACCCCCTCGGGTAGGTCCAAAGGGGCCCAGGCCGCAAGGAGGCCCTTTGCCCGGGCTGCCTCCAGGAGGATGGCCTTGGCCTCCACCTTCCCACTATAATCCCCGTATGGAGGCCTTAAGGATCGCCCTCCTTGGGGGCGGGACGGTGGGGAGCGCTTTTTATGCCCTGGTGGAGGCGCGGAAAAACCTCCTCCGGGCCTATGGGGTGGAGCCGGAGTTCCTCTTCGTCCTGGTGCGGGACCCCCGTAAGCCCCGGTCTATCCCCTCTCACCTTCTCACGGCCACCCCTGGGGACCTCCTCGAGGCCGACCTGGTGGTGGAGGCCCTAGGGGGGGTGGAAAGGCCCTTGGAGCTGGTCCTGCCCGCTTTGGAAGCGGGGATTCCCCTCATCACCGCCAATAAGGCCCTCCTGGTGGAGGCCTGGTCCCGGCTTAGGCCTTATCTAGAGGAGGGCCTGGTTTACGCCGAGGCCAGCGTGATGGCCGGGACCCCCGCTTTGGGGGCCCTGGAGGTCCTACGAGGGAGCGAAATCCTGGAACTCCATGGGATTCTAAACGGGACTACGCTTTATATCCTCAGGCGGATGGAGGAGGGTCTTTCTTACGAGGCGGCCCTACGGGAGGCCCAGGCCCTGGGCTACGCCGAGGCCGACCCCCGGCTGGACGTGGAGGGGTGGGATGCGGCCCATAAGCTCACCCTCCTCGCCCGGCTTCTGGTGGACCCGGACCTCCCCTGGCCCATCCCCACCCGGGGGATTGCGGGCCTCCCCCAGGAGGCCCTGGCCCAGGCTCTGGCCCAAGGGGGGAGGGTCCGGCTCCTGGCGAGCCTCTACCCCCAAGGGGGAAGGTGGCAGGCCCAGGTCCGGCCCGTCCGCCTCCCCCAGGACCACCCCCTGGCCCAGTCCCCTGGGAACGCCCTCTGGGTGCGGTCTGAGCCTTTGGGGGAGGTCTTCCTCATGGGCCCCGGGGCAGGGGGAGGGGCTACGGCGAGCGGGCTTTTCGCCGATCTCCTCCGCTTTTTGGGCGGGGGCCTGGGCCACCGCCCCCTCCCCCTGGCCCAGCCCGTTCCCGGCCACGCCCCTACCCTTTTCCCGGAGGTGGGGGATGCCTAAGCCCCTTTTGGAGCGGTACCGGGAGCTTCTCCCCATAGGCCCTAAGACCCCCATCGTGACCCTGTATGAGGGTTCCACCCCCCTTATCCCCCTTAAAGGCCCCAAGGAGGCCCGGGCGCAAGGGGTGGAACTCTGGGCCAAGTTTGAGGGCCTGAACCCCACGGGGAGTTTCAAGGACCGGGGGATGACCCTGGCCGTCTCCAAGGCCCTAGAGGCTGGGGCCAAGGCCATCGCCTGCGCCAGCACCGGGAATACCGCTGCTTCGGCCGCGGCCTACGCGGCCCGGGCCGGGATCCAGGCCGTGGTCATTCTCCCTGCGGGGTATGTGGCCGTGGGCAAGGTGGCCCAAAGCCTCGTGCATGGGGCCCGGATCCTCCAGATAGAGGGGAATTTTGACCAGGCCTTAAGCCTCACCCGGGCCCTGACGGAGGCCTACCCCGTGGCCCTGGTGAACTCCGTAAACCCCTATCGGCTGGAGGGGCAGAAGACCCTAGCCTTCGAGGTGGTGGACGAGCTGGGGGAGGCCCCCCATTACCACGCCCTTCCCGTGGGGAATGCGGGGAATATCACCGCCCACTGGCAGGGGTACAAGGCCTACCATGAGCTCGGCCGGAGCCGGAGGCTTCCTCGGATGCTGGGCTTCCAGGCCGCAGGGGCAGCCCCTTTGGTCCTGGGGCGTCCGGTGGAGCGGCCCGAAACCATCGCCACCGCCATCCGGATTGGCAACCCCGCCTCCTGGGCCGGGGCCATCCGGGCCAAGGAGGAGTCGGGTGGGGCCATAGAGGCCGTGACGGACGAGGAGATCCTGGAGGCCTACCGGTATCTGGCCCAGGAGGAAGGGATTTTCTGCGAGCCGGCCTCGGCCGCGGCCCTGGCCGGGGTCTGGCGCTGGCTTAGGGAGGGGCGGATAGAGCGGGGCGCCCGCGTGGTCCTCACCCTTACGGGGCACGGCCTCAAAGACCCCAAGACCGCGGAGGGCCTAGGCCGTCTCCCCGAGCCCCTCCCTCCGGACCTCGAGGCCATCGCCCGGGCCTTGGGCCTATAGACTAGGGGGGATGGCGGAGACGAAGCGGCGCAAGGAACCTTTCCCCGGGGCCTACTGGCTCGCCCTTTTCATCACCTTAGGCCTCATGCTCCTGGGCATCGCCATAGGGGCAAGCCTTCCCCCAGGGGTGGCGGGGTTTGGGGTGGCCTTCCTCCTGGGCCTTACGGTGAACCCTAGGTACGCGCCCTTTTTCCTGGTGGCGGGGGTTTTTTCCGCCCTTATGGGCTTCCTGGGCCGGGAGCCCCAGGTGGCCTGGGGCGGGGTGGGGCTTGTCCTGGCCCAGTTCATCGTCCTATGGCGCAGGTGGTGAGCCCTCCAGACCTCCTGGCCAGGCGCCTGGCCCTGGTGGGGGTGGCGGGGTACCTCTACTTCCTCCTCCTTAGGCCCAGCCAGGAGGGTCTGGCCTTGAGCCTGGGCCTGGCCCTGGGGAGCGTGGTCCTTGGGTATAAGGAGGGGCCTTTTGTCCTTCCCTTTTTTGCCGGGCTTTTCCTCTTTATCCTCCTCCTTCACCTCTTCCAGGGTTACCCTCTTTTTTACCTTCTGGGAGGGGCCCTGGGCCTGGGCCTACCCTACCTGGTCTACCGCCTGCGGAAGCCCGCCAGATAAAGGAGGGCCCCTAGGGTAAGCCCCTCCCCCAGGGCGGGGAGGTAGTAGAGGGCCTCCAGGGGCCTAGGCCAGAACCAGAAGAGGAGGGGCCAGGGGGTGAGGGCCCAGGCCAGGCTGGGCTTCCCGTACCCCGCGGCTAGGAAAAGCCCCACCCCTAGCCCCCGGAGGTAGGCCAGGACCCCAAACCCAGGGCCTGTCTGGTAGATAAACCAGAGGAGGTTTAAAAAGGCCCCTAAGGCCCCTAGGGGGGCCCCCTTTAGCCTGAGGAGGAGGGCCAGGCCCAGGAGGAAGGGAAGGAGGCTTAAGGCCCCCTCCAGGTTCCCTGGGCTAGGCATGGGCCTCCCGGGGGGAGTGGGCCTCGAGATAGGCCACCAGGACCTCGAGGGCCTTCTCCACCCCCTCGTCCAGGTCCTCCCCGGGGATGATGGGCACCCCTTCCTCCTGGGCCCAGCGTAGCAGGTGGTCCTGGATGAGGCGGATCTCCTCAAAATGGGCCAGGTACTTTTCCTTGGGCCGGGCGTGCCCCGTCTCCTGGTCCCGGATTAAAAACCGCGTCCGGTGGAGGGCCTCGTCCTGGAGGACCACCAGCATGGGCACGGTGAGGACCCGGTCCTTGTAGGGGTGGTCCAGGTACTGGGGAACGACATGCACCCCTTCCAGAACCAAGGAGGTGCCTTCCAGGGCGCTCCTTTCCTGGATGGCCTTAAGCCCCACGGCCACCCGGGCCACCTGGTCCAAAAACCCCCTTAGGACCCTTTCCTCCGGATCCTCCCCGGCCTCCAGGGGCAGGAGGGCCTGCCAGGCCTCGAAGCTGGAGAGGTGAAGGGTGGGGAGGAGCCCGGGGGAAAAAGAGGCCCTTAAGACCTCCCGCACCGCGTCCGAGGGGACGATGTGGTGGATGCCGAGCCGGTAGGCCAGGGCGCTGGCCAGGACGCTTTTCCCCACCCCTGTAACCCCCCCGATGAGGAGGTGGATGGGCTTGGGCCCCCGGCGGAGTTCCCTTAGGAGGAGGTAGCGCCGGGCCATCTCCTCCCCCGCCTCCTGGAGGAGGGTGCGGTAGACCCTTTGCCTAAGCTCCCCCCGCCGCACCACCTTAACCCCCTCCTGGCGGAGGGCCATCTCCACCTCCCGGGCCAGGCGGTAGGCCCTTTCTGGGGAGAGGCCGATCCCCATGAGGGACTGGGCCAGGATGCCCTTGGAGAAGGGAACCCTAGGCTCCCCGGCCTCCTCGGCCACAAAGAGCTCCCCGGCGTAGAGGAGGCGGGCCCGGTACCGCCTTTTGGCCGCGGGGCCCTTGGCCTTGGCGATCTCCTCGGCCACCAGGGCCTCGAGGCGGCGGGCGGGGATGCGGCGGACGCCTTCTTGCCTCAGCCTTTCCTCCACGGCCCGGGCCAGCTCGTGGGCCTCCTTTAGGGAGAACCCGGCCTCCTCCAGGCTCCGGGCCAGGAGGCCTTTGGAAAAGGGCCGGGTTTTCCGCCCCTCCTGGACCAGGATCTCTTCAAAGGGCAGGGTGGTCCGGCCTAGGGCCTGGGCCTTCTCCTCCCCCCAGGCCTTTTCCACCTCCTCCAGGAGGGCTTTGCGGAGTAAACGGGGGGTGGCTTCGAAGCGGCCCTCGGCCTTAAGCCTTTCCTCCACGGCGTGGGCCAGGGCGTGGGCCGCCTCGGGGCTTGGGGCCACCTTCTGGAGGGCCTCGGCCAGAAGCCCCTTGGAGAAGGGCCACCGCCCCTTGCGCAGGCGCACGAAGAGCTCCTTCATTAAGGGCAGGATACCATGCGCCTTGACAGGGGTTTTTCCCCGTGCTACCTTAGGTCTTGGGCTTGGCGCCGTAGCCAAGTGGTAAGGCAGAGGTCTGCAAAACCTCCATTCGCCGGTTCGAATCCGGCCGGCGCCTCCAGAAAACGCGGGCGCGTAGCTCAGGTGGCTAGAGCGCTACCTTGACACGGTAGAGGTCGGTGGTTCAAGTCCACTCGCGCCCACCAAGCCTAAGGCCCCGGTTATGCAGGAGGTGTATAGCCGGGGCCCCGGCTTTTTAGACGCCAAGGCCCCCGGATGGATGGGGTATAATCCCCCCTATGAGCGCCCACCACGAGGCCGAGCTGTACCAGGCCTGGGTAGAGCTACTGGACTGGATGCGGGAATACGCCCAGACCCGGGGGGTCCGGTTTGAAAAGGAGGCGGACTTCCCCGATTTCATCTACCGCATGGAAAGGCCCTACGACCTCCCCACCACCGTCATGACCGCCTCCCTATCCGATGACCTGGGGGAGCCCTTCCTCTTGGCGGATGTCTCCCCCCGGCACGCCAGGCTCAAGCGGATTGGCCTCCGCTTCCCCCGGGCCCATATCCACCTCCACGCCCACTATGAGCCCGGCCGGGGCCTGGTTACGGGGAAGATTCCTCTCACCAAGGAGCGCTTCTTCGCTATGGCCGACCGGGCGCGGGAGGCCTTGGCCCTGGGCTAATCCTTTTGGCGGATATTGAGCTCGTTTTGAGAGCTTCTTCCCTTTCTTGGGGCGCTCCAATCCGAGCCTGCGAGGCTTGGCGATCCCGCTTGGGTCTACGCTGAGGCCTCGAGCCCCTCCCAGAGCCTCAAGACCGCCCCGTGGAGCACGGAAAAGGCCCTAGGGGTGGGCCGGAGGCGCTTGCCCTCCACTTCTAAGAACCCTTCCTCGGCCAGGGCCAGGGCCGCCCCCTCGAGGCGGGGCCAGAGGGGAAGGCCTGTCCTTTCCTCTATGGCCCCCACCTCCACCCCCTCCCGGAGCCTTAGGCCCAGCATCAGGGCCTCCTTAGCGTGCTCCAGGGGGGGGATGGCCTCCTCCGCTGGGGCCTCCCCCCGGAGCCAGCGGGGGAGGGGGGGGTTCTGGAGGCGGCGGGCGTAAAGGGGGGAAGGGCCTGGGAGCTGGGCCGTGGCCGAGGGCCCCAGGGCCAGCCAGAACCCGGCCCGCCAGTAGACCAGGTTGTGCCGGGCCTCCTCCCCCGGCCGGGCGAAGTTGGAGACCTCGTAGCGGTATAACCCGGCCTCGGCCAGGAGCTCTTCCGCCCGTCCCATGGCCCAGGCCGCGGCCTCCTCGTCCTCCCGGAGGCCCCAAAGGGCAAAGGGGGTCCCCTTCTCCACCTGAAGGGTATAGGCCGAGACATGCCCCACCCCCAGGGCCCGGGCCTCCAGGAGGTCCCTTTCCGCATCCTGCCCCGGCAGGCCCAGGATGAGGTCCAGGGAGACCCTGAACCCCTCTTCCAGGGCGAGCTCCACCGCCCGGAAGGCCCCCCGCCTCCGGTGGGCCCGGCCTAGAAAACGCAGGACCTCGTCTTGGAAGCTCTGGACCCCTAGGGAGACCCGGTTTACCCCGAGCGCCCGTAGAAGCTTAAGCCTTCCCCGGTTCAGGGTCCCGGGGTTGGCCTCGAGGCTCACCTCCGCTCCCTCCTCCAGGGGCCAGGGCAGGGCCTGGAAGAGGGCCACGAGCTCCCGGTCCCGGAGGTAGCTTGGGGTCCCCCCGCCCAGGTAGAGGGTCCTCAAGGGGTAGGGGTAGGCCCGGTAGACCTCCTCGGCCTCCTCCTTAAGGCGCTTAAGGTAGGCCTCCACCCAGCCTGGCCCCCGCCTCACCACGTGGAAATCGCAGTAGGGGCATAAGGTGGGGCAGAAGGGCACATGGACGTAGAGGCTGAGGGGCTTCTTCACGCTTCCATAACGGCCTCGGCCCAGGCCACGGCCTTTTCGGCGACTTCCAAAGCTTTCTGCCAGTCTTCTTCGTCTAGCCCCCTTAGGCCTCCGGGGTACCGCCCCTCCACCGCGTAAGCGTTGGGTTCCTTAAGGTCTTCCTCCTTGAGGTTAGGGGGTGGGGTGAGGCCTGCGGCCAGAAGATCCCTGTAAAAGCGCACCAGGTTATGGGTTTTGGGGATGGGTAGGCCGTGGTAGGCTAAAATACCTTTAAGGGCTTTTTTTGCAGCTTGTTGTGCGTCAAAACAGACGTCTTCCCAAAGGGCCTCTGGACCCGTTCGCCCTGCCCGGCACCGGGCTAGATTGCTCTGCGCCCGGGCCAGCCAGGAGGGGGCGTACTCCAGGTCGCCTTTCATGCCGCCTCCAAAAGCACCCGGCCTTCCCGCAGGGCCTGAGGGTAGATGGTGCTCTGGTTATGGCGGAAGCGCTCCAGGTCTTTTTCTGTGATGAGGAGGATATCCAGGTCTAACCCGCCGCTTACCGCCCGGTAGATCTGGCGGAGATTGCGGAAGGTGGCGTACCCCTCCGGCACCACCACCAGGAGGTCGTAGTCCCTGTCGGGCCTGGCATCCCCCCGGGCCCGGCTCCCAAAGAGGTAAATCCTTTCCACCGGGACGGCCTCCCGGATGGCCTGGACCACGGGGCGGAGCTCGGGGTACTCCACGGCTTCAGTCTACATAGAGGAGGCGGAAGTCATTCAGGTTGGTCCCGGTGGGGCCGGTCTGGAGGAGGGTGCCAAGCTCCCGGAAAAAGGCCAGGCTGTCGTTGGCCTCGAGGTAGGGCCTGGGGTCCAGGCCCCGGGCCCAGGCTAGGGGGGTGAGAAGGGCCCCCGCTGCCCCGGAGGTCCCGTCCAGCCCATCCGAGTCCGCGGCCAGGGCGTAGAGGGGCCGGTCCAGATGGGCGTAGAGGGCCAGGAGGAACTCCAGGTTCCGCCCGCCCCGCCCCTCCCCCCTTACCCGGACCTGGGCCTCCCCTCCGGAGAGGAGGAAGAGGGGAGGCCGGAAGGGGACCCTGTGGGCCCGGAGGCTTCCTATAAGCTCGGCGTGGAAACGGGCCAAAGCCCTGGCCTCCCCCCCGAACCGGTCGGAGAGGACTAGGGCCCGGTGCCCCTTGGCCTTTAGGAAGCTTTGGGCCGCCCGGAGGAGGTCCAGGTTCCGGCCGACGATCCTGTAGCGGAGCCTCCTCAGGACGGGGTCGCCGGGTTTTAAGGTCTCGGGGAGCTCCCCCCGGGCTCCTTTTTCCAGGACGGCCCGGGCTTCGGGGAAAGGGAGGCCGTACCGGTCCAGGATCCCTAGGGCCTCCCGGTAGGTGGTGGGGTCGGGGTGGAAAGGCCCGGAGGCCACCACGCTGGGGTCATCCCCGGGGACGTCCGAGAGGAGGAGGACCCGGACCCGGGCCTTGGTGGCCAGGAGGAGCCTTCCCCCCTTGACCCGGGAGAGGTGTTTGCGCACCGCGTTCACCTCCCCAATCCCCGCCCCGCTTCGGAGGAGGGCCTGGGTCAGGGCCTGTTTGTCCTCGAGGCCCACCCCTAAGGGGAGGCACCAGAGGGCGCTCCCCCCGCCCGAAAGGAGGACCAGAAGCCGGGCCCCCTTGGGGAGGCTTCGGACCAGCTCTAGGACCTCGGCGGCGGCCCTCAGGCTTTCCTCATCGGGTAGGGGGTGGCCCGCCAGGACCGCCCTAAGCCCCCCGGGGTCCTGGCCCTTGGGGAGGGTGAGGTGGTAGGGGAGGGGCCCGTACCGGTCCAGGGCGGCCTGGAGCATGGCCCTGGCGGCCTTACCCACGGCCAGGACCAGGTCGGGGGCCCTTTGGGGGAGGGCCTTAAGGGTGAGGCGGTAGGGGTCGGTGGCCCTTAGGGCCTGGAAGAAGGCTTCCTTCAGGAGTTCTTCCACGGGCTGGCCTTAGCCGGGAGCCTGGCCCCCGTCTCTTCCAGGATGGCCCGGACCCGGCTGCCCGGGAGGGTCTCCTCCCTTAGGAGCTCCTCCGCCAGGCGGTGCATGGCCTCGGCGTGCTCTAGGAGGACCTGCCGGGCCCTCTGGTAGGCCTCGTCCAGGATCTGGCGGATATCCTGGTCAATGAGCCTGGCGGTCTCCTCGGAATGGTCTTTTTTGCGGGCGAGTTCCTCCCCTAGGAAAATGGGGCCAGAGTCCGAGCCCCAGGCGATGTTCTTGAAGTGCTCCCCCATCCCCCAGTCCAGGACCATGCGCTTGGCCAACTGGGTGGCCCGCTTGAAATCGTCCTGGGCCCCGGTGGTCACCGTCCCGGTAAAGGCCTCCTCCGCGGCCCGGCCCGCCAGGAGGACGGCAAGCTCGTCCATGAGGTGCTCCCGGGAGACCAAGACCCTCTCCTCGGGCCGGCTCCACCGCGCCCCCAAGGCCATCCCCCGGGGGACGATGGAGACCTTCTCCGTCTTGTCCGCATGGGGCAGGACCTCCCCTACCACAGCGTGGCCCGCCTCGTGGTAGGCCACCGCCCGGCGCTCCTCGGGGGAGAGCTTAAGGGCCGGCCTTTCCAGGCCTAAGACGATCTTGTCCAGGGCCTTGAGGAAGTGCTCCTTGCGGATCGCCTTCGCCCCCTCCCGGGCGGCCAGGAGGGCGGCCTCGTTCACCAGGTTCTTGAGGTCGGCCCCGGAGAAGCCCGGGGTGAGGTGGGCGAGCTCCAAGGGGTCTACGTCTTGGGCGATGGGCTTGTTGCGCATGTGCACCAGGAGGATGTCCCGCCTCTCCTCCAGGGCCGGGAGGCCCACCACCACCTGCCGGTCAAACCGGCCTGGGCGGAGGAGGGCGGGGTCTAGGATATCCGGGCGGTTGGTGGCGGCCAGGACAATCACCGAGGTGTCCTTCTCAAACCCGTCCATCTCCGAGAGGATTTGGTTTAGGGTCTGCTCCCGTTCGTCATGCCCGCCCCCAATCCCTGTGCCCCGTTTGCGCCCGATGGAGTCCAGCTCGTCGATGAAGATGATGCTGGGGGCATTCCGGCGGGCGTCTTCAAAGAGGCTCCGCACCCGGCTCGCCCCTACCCCCACGAACATCTCCATGAACTCGCTGGCCGAGACGGAGAAGAAGGGGACCCCCGCCTCCCCGGCCACGGCCCGGGCCAGGAGGGTCTTGCCCGTGCCGGGCGGGCCCACCAGGAGGACCCCCTTGGGGATCTCGGCCCCGAGCTCCAGGTACTTCTTGGGGTTTTTAAGGAAGTCCACCACCTCCATGAGCTCCCGCTTGGCCTCCTCGTGCCCGGCCACGTCCTTGAAGGTGGTGCTCACCTGCTTTTCCTTGCCGTAAAGCTTAGCCCGGCTCTGGCCGAACTGCATCACCTGCCCCGCCCCCCCCTGGGCCCGCATGAAGAAGAACCAGAAAAAGGCGATGAGGAGGAGGGTGGGGCCTATGTAGAGCAGGACCTGGGGCCAGAAGGAGGGGGCGCGGGTGATGACCCGGACGCCGTGCTCCTCTAGGAGCTTTAAAAGCTCGGGGTCCCCGATGGACTGGGGAGGGAGGGGAACCTGGAAGCGCTGGCTCACCTGGGGGCCCTGGGGGGTGGAGAAGCGCTCCGGGGCCTTGAGCCGGCCCAGGATCCGGGTCTCCTCCAGGACCACGCTTTCCACCCGGCCTTCCCGCACCCAGTTCCTGAACTCGCTGTAGGCCAGGGTAGGGGGCTGGGGGCCGGTTAAGGCGGTGTACAGGAGGTAGCCCAGGAGGGCTAGGAAGACCAGGGTTAGGGGGTTAATCCGGATGGGTCTAGGCATGCCCGTCCTCCACTCCTCCTATGGTACCTTCCTAACGGTAGGGGAAGCGTAGGCTGTGGTATCCTTGGCCCCGATGCCAGGGCTTGGGGTCCTCGAGGCCCTCCACCAAGGGGATTACGACACCGCCCTAGAACGCCTCACCCAAAAGGCCCTCTTTGGCCGCCCCAAGGAGGCCCAGGAGGCCTGGCTCCTTTTGGCCGAGGTCTATAGCCTCTATGGGGAGGAGGGCCTGGAAAGGGCCCACCAGGCCCTGGAGGAGGCCATGGGGCTTGGGGGGCTGGAAGGTTCCCCTTTGGTCCAGGCCCTTTTGGCGGAGCTTTTTGCCCTGGAGGGCCGGCCCAAGGAGGAGGTTATGGCCCTCCTTAAGCCCACAGAGGACCCCCGGGCCCGGTACCACCAGGCCCAGGCCCTCTTTTACCTGGCCCAGCTGGAGGGGGAGGAGGGGCTGGTCCGGCGGGCCCTGGCCCTCCTTACCCCTAAGGGCCTCCCGGGGTTTCTGGCCTGGCGGGCCCTGGCCCTAAAGGCCCGGATCCAGGAAGGCCTTGGGGACCAAAGGGAGGCGGCCTTGGCCTACGAGGAGGCGGCCCGGCTAGCCCTGGGCCTGGAGAGGCTTAGGCTTCTCCTGGACGCCGCGGCCATGTGGCTCGAGGCCGGGGAGGCGGAAAGGGCCCTGGCCCTTCTGGGGGAGGCGGAGGGGGGGCTTAGGGGCACGGGCACGGAGGAGGAGGCCACCTGGCGCTATCTCCTGGCCCGGGCCCATCTTCTGCTCGGCAACCCCAACCGCGCCCTGGAGGAGGTCCGGGAGGCCCTGCGCCTCGAGGCCCTTCTCCAGGCCCCGGCCTACGGCACCCCCCTTTTGGAGGGGCAGATCCTCCTTCAGCTTGGCCGGTACCAGGAGGCCATGGGGAGTTATGAGGAGGCCCTAAGGCGGGCCGGGCCTGGGGAGCGGGGGTATGTCCTCCATGAGATGGGCGTGGCCGCCTTAGACCATGGCCAGTACCTGGAGGCCGAGGCCCGTCTTAGGGCCCTCCTCAGGGAGGAGGGCTACCCCTACCAGGCCCAGGCCCGGGCCGACCTGGCCGAGGCCCTTTACCGCCAGGGGCTTATCCCGGAGGCCGAGGCCCTGGCCCAGGAGGCCGTGGCCCTGGGGGCGGTGGCCCCGGGGGAGCTGGTCCTTGGGCATATCGCCTACGACCGGATGGGGCTGGAGGAGGCCTTGGAGCACTACCGTCGGGCGGCGGAGGCCGCGGAGGAGGGTGGGAGGGACTGGAGCCTGGCCATGGAGATGGCCGTGGAGGTCCTGGCCCAGCTGGGCTACCGCCACCCGGAGGAGATGGTGGCCCGGATCCGGGCCGTCCTCCCCTATGTGCCCCCCTCGGACGAATGGCACCCGGCCCTCCTGGCTTACCTGGCCGAGGCCGAGGCTAGGCTTCGGGGGGAGAAGCGGCCCAACTAACCCAGTTGCGCCCGGCGCAAAGGGCTCAGGAGACGCAGGACTTCCTGGGCTCGGAGGGGCTTGGGGATGTGCAAGACCCGGTAGGGCCTGTAGAGGAGGCCTGGGGGGGTTTCGCTCACCAGGTAAAGGGAGGCGAGCCGCCCCTCGGGTAGGGCCCGGATCCGGCGCACCGCCTCCAAAGGCTTTTCCCCCTGGAGGATAATCCCCTTGGGCCGGAGCTTAAGGAGGCGTAAGGCCCCTTCCAGGTCCCGGGCCAAGGCGGTGCGGAAGCCCTGGGCCTCCAGGAGGTACAGGAGAAGCCGGCGCACCAGGGGGCTTTCCGCCAGGATGAGGACCAGGGGGGTCTCCGGGGGGTTCTGGGCGGGGCGGAGGAGGCCCCGGGCCTTGAGCTCATAGAGGATGTGGTAGACCTCCCCCTCAGGGAGGCCCGCCAGGAGGGCGATGCTTTTGGCCCTACGGGTCCCGTCCACCTCCTCCAGGACGCTCCAGGCCTCGGGGGTAAGGGGGTAGCGGGTGGGGTCCCCCGAGAGCTCCAGGACCTCCTCCGGGTCCACCTGGCCCCGGCGCCACTCGTCCAGCCTGCGGGCGGCCTCCAGGAGGACCGCCCCCGTCTCCAGGCTCTCGGGGAGGGCCACCTGGCTTCCCCCTTCCAGGGGCTCGGCTAGGATCTCCCCCTTTTCCCCAAGCAGGGTGGCCAGGGCCTCCACCACCTGGAGGAAAAGGGCCTCTCTCAGCTCCTCGAGGCCGATATACCCGAATTCCAAGGCCAGGGCCCCCAGGGGGGTCCCGGGGTTCTCCTGGGCCTGGTGCTCCACCAGGACCTGGACCTCCTCCAGGCCCAGGTGGCCAAGCCGCACCAGGTACTCCCCCAGGTGGGGCCCGGGCTCCGTCCGGGCGTAGAGGATCCGCCCCCCGAGGAGGTGGACCCGGCCGTAGACCCGGCCCCGGAAGGAGACCACCGCGTCCTTACGGGCCATTTCCAGGGCCTTGAGGAGGGCGTCTAGGTCCAGTTCCTCGGTGCTGGCCCGGATCATCCCTCTTCCAGGAGGTGGGGCTTAAGGCTTGGGGGCGGGTAGCCTAGATGGCGGTAGGCCTTCTCCGTGGCCATCCGGCCCCGGGGGGTGCGCTTTAAGAGGCCCAGGCGGATGAGGTAGGGCTCGTAGACCTCTTCCAGGGTCCCGGGGTCCTCGGAGAGGGCCGTGGCCAGGGTGGTGAGGCCCACGGGCCCCCCGCCAAACCTGGCGATGACGACCTCCAGGATCTCCCGGTCCCGCCGTTCCAGCCCGAGCCCGTCCAGGCCCAGGGCGTCCAGGGCCTCCCGGGCCCTGGCCTGGGTGATGATCCCTTCCCCCGCCACCTGGGCGAAGTCCCGGACCCGGCGGAAAAGCCTTTTGGCGATGCGCATGGTGCCCCGGCTCCGCCGGGCGATCTCCAAGGCGGCCTCCTCCTCAATCCCTATCCCGAGAAGGCCGGCGTCCCGCCGGATCCCCTGGGCCAGCTCCTCTAAGGTGTAGTACTCCAGGGTCTCCACAATCCCAAACCGGCTCCTTAAGGGGGCGCTTAGGAGGCCCGGCCGGGTGGTGGCCCCGATGAGGGTGAACCGGGGGAGGTCCAGCCTTATGGTCCTGGCCGAGGGGCCCTGGCCGATGACGATGTCCATCTTGAAGTCCTCCATGGCCGGGTAGAGGTGCTCCTCGGCCTGGCGGCTTAGGCGGTGGATCTCGTCTATAAAGAGGATATCCCCCTCCTCCAGGCTGTTGGCCAGGATGGCCGCCAGGTCCCCCGGTTTCTCAATGGCCGGCCCCGAGGTGACCCGGAGGTTGACCCCGAGCTCATAGGCGATGACATGGGCCAGGGTGGTCTTGCCTAGACCTGGGGGGCCCATGAGGAGGAGGTGCTCCAGGGGTTCCCCCCGGGCCCGGGCGGCCTCGAGGTAGACCCGGAGCTTGGCCTTAAGCCTCTCCTGGCCGATGTACTCCTCGAGGCTTTTAGGCCTCAGGGCGGGGTCTAGCTCCACACCCTCATGATAGCCTTGATAAGGATGGGGCTTACGGTTAAGGATTTCCGCGAGGCCAAGGGCAGGCGCCTGGTCTACATCACCGCCTACGACTTCCCCACGGCCCGCCTGGCCGAGGAGGCCGGGGTGGACGCCATCCTGGTGGGGGACTCCCTGGGGATGGTGGTCCTGGGCTACCCCTCCACCGTCCCCGTGACCCTAGAGGAGGTCCTCCACCACACCAAGGCCGTGCGCCGGGGGGCGCCCAAGACCTTTGTGGTGGCGGACCTCCCTTACCTCTCCTACGCCACCCTGGACCGGGCCCTTTTCGCCGCCGAAAGGCTCCTCAAAGAGGGCGGGGCGGACGCGGTGAAGCTGGAGGGGGGGCGGGAGGTCCTCCCCGTGGTGGAGGGCCTGGTCCGGGCTGGGGTCCCGGTCCTGGGCCACCTGGGCCTCACCCCCCAGACGGCAAGCCTCCTTGGGGGGTATAAGCTCCAGGGGAGGACCCGGGAAGAGGCCCGGCGCATCCTGGAGGACGCCCTGGCCCTGGAGGCCGCCGGGGTCTACGGGGTGGTCCTGGAGATGGTCCCAACCCCCCTGGCCCGCCTCATCACGGAGAGGCTCCGGGTCCACACCGTGGGGATTGGGGCCGGGCCCCATACGGATGGCCAGGTCCTGGTCTTCCACGACCTGGTGGGGCTTTCCGGGTTTAAGCCCCGGTTTGTCCGCCAGTACGCCCGGGTAGGGGGGGAGATCCTAAGGGCCCTTAAGGCCTACGCCCAGGATGTGCGCTCTGGGAGCTTCCCAGGCCCTGAGGAGAGTTTTTCCATGCCCAAGGAGGCCTTGGAAGGGCTAGAATAAAAGACCGTGCATCGCTTCCGCCGGGAAGGCCTCCGCCTGGACCAGGCCCTGGCCGAGGAGCTTGGCCTAAGCCGGAGCCAGGCCCAGGCCTGGATCCAGGCCGGCCGGGTCCGGGTGGGGGGAAAGCCTGTGCAGAAGCCAGCTTACCGGCTTAAGGGGGAGGAGGTAGAGGTGGACCCGCCCCCCCCGGTCCAGGCCCTGGTCCTCCCTGAGGAGCTTCCCTTGCCCATCCTCTACCAGGACGAGGACCTTTTGGTGGTGAATAAGCCCCCGGGGATGCCCACCCACCCTGCCCCTGGGGTGTATACGGGGACGGTGGTGAACGCCCTTTTGGGCCGGTACCTGGAGCCCGTGTCGGCCGAAAGGCCCGAGGAGGTCCGGCCCGGGATCGTCCACCGGCTGGACAAGGACACCTCTGGGGTCCTGGTGGTGGCCCGGCACGAGGGGGCCCTGAGGGCCCTGGCCCAGGCCTTCCGGGACCGGCTAGTCTATAAGCGCTACCTAGCCCTCACCGAGGGGCACCCCCGGGAGGGGATCCTGATCGCCCCCATTGGCCGCCACCCCGTGGACCGACACCGGATGCATATAGGAGGCATCGCCCCCCGGTACGCCGAGACGGAGTTCCGCACCCTGGCCACCTCAGGTCCTTATGCCCTGGTGGAGGCCCTGCCCCATACGGGCCGGACCCACCAGATCCGGGTCCACCTCAAGCACCTCCATGCCCCCATCCTGGGGGACCCCCTTTACGGAAGGCCAAGCCCCTACCTGGCCAGGCAGGCCCTCCACGCCTACGAGCTCCGCATCCCCCACCCCAGGACCGGCCGGGTCCTGGAGTTCCGGGCCCCGGTGCCCTGGGATATGCTCCAGGCCTGGCGGGCCTTAGGAGGGGACTGGCCCCAGGGGATCCTCCTCGAGGAGGCCTTGGAGGGCCCGGGCAAGGCGCCTTACCCCTTCCCGGATCCCCCCGGGGTCTAGGGTGGCGTAGGAAAGCCGGGCCGTCCGCGCCCCGCCCCCGTTGGCAAAAAAGGCCCCACCGGGCACAAAGGCCACCCCCTCCTCCACCGCCCGGCGGAAGAGGCTTTCCGCCTCCACTGGGAACTCGGCCCAGACGAACATCCCCCCCTTGGGCTGGGTGTAGCGCACCTCCCTTGGCATGGCCTCCGCCAGGGCCTCCAGCATGGCCTGGGCCTTGGTGCGGTAGAGGGCGCGCAGGGCCCTAAGGCGGGCCTCCAGGCCTTCTTGGACCAATTCGTGGACTAGGACCTGGTTCAGCATGGGGGTGTGGAGGTCCACCCCCTGTTTGGCCTGGACCAGTTTGGTGAAGAGGGGCTCAGGGGCGATGAGGTAGGCCACCCTAAGCCCCGGGGCCAGGATTTTGGAGAAGCTCCCTAGGTAGACCACCCCCCGGTACCCCGCCTCCTGGGCCAGCTCAAAGAGGCTTGGGACGCGCTCCTCGAAGTAGAGCTCCCGGTAGGCCTCGTCCTCCACCAGGAGGGTCCCCGTCTCCATGAGGAGCTCCAGGAGCCTACGGCGGGCCCCTAAGGGCATCAGCCCCCCGGAAGGGTTCTGGAAGGAGGGGATGAGGTAGAGGAAACGGGGCCTTTCCTTTAAGGCCTCGGCCAGGGCCTCGAGGTCCGGCCCCTCCTCCCCCGTGGGGACGGTGAGGAACCGGGGCCCGTAGACCCTAAAGGCCTGGATGGCCCCCAGGTAGCTTGGGGCCTCCAAGGCCACCGGGCTCCCTTCGTCTAGAAGCACCTTCCCCAGGAGGTCCAGGCCCTGCTGGCTCCCCGTGGTGATGAGGACCTCCTCGGGGCTTACCCCGTGCCTCTCGGCGATCCAGGCCCTAAGGGGCGTATACCCCTCGGTGGGGCCGTACTGGAGGGCGATGTCCCCCTTTGCCCTGAGGATCCGGTCCAGGGCCTTTTGCGCCTCCTCCTTGGGGAAGCTTTCCGGGGCGGGAAGCCCCCCGGCGAAGCTCAGGATCCCGGGGCGTTGGGTGAGCTTGAGGAGTTCCCGGATGGTGGAGGCCTGGATCCAGTCCGCCCGTTGGGCCAAGAGCTTGGACCAGTCTAGGGTTTTCACCCTTCCATTCTACATGGGGGCGGGCCTTACCCTGGTCGACCTTTAGCTTTCCCTCTGACCTCTGACTCTTTCATTATACACCCATTTGCCGGGTTGTAAAGGGGTATGCATCCGCAAGGCCCCGGGGACTGGGGTCTACCCCCCTTTTGGAGGGTGGGCGAGGGGTTTTGCCGGTCGTTCCTCCGGGGTTTGGGCGGGGATTTCCAGGTCCGGCCTTGTCCCTGCCTCCGCGTTGGGGCTGTCCGGATTACGCCCCATCTTGGCGGTGGAGCGAACGGTTAGGCCGCTATAGGGCAGGACGGTGAGGACGGGGTCGGTGCCTACCCCGTCCCCTTTCCTAGCCGGCGGTAGGCCCTAAGGGCAAACCGGTCCGTCATCCCTGCGAGGTAGTCGGCCACAGCCCGGGGGAGGCCTTCCTCCTGGGCCCGGGCCTGGACCTCCTGGGGGAGGAGGCTGGGGCGGTCCAGGTAGGCCTGGAAGAGCCGGACCAGGACCCCTTCAGCCCGTTTCCGCACCCTTTCTACCCGGGGGTGGTGGTAGAGGTTTTCCCTTAAAAAGGCCTTGAGCTCCCTGTGAGCCCGGGCCATGCCAGGGGAGAGGCCCGCCAGGGGCCCAGGGGCTAGCCGCACCGCCTCCGGGTCCTTAAGCCCCGCCACCCGGGGGTGGGTGGCCTCCAGGGCGTCCACGATGAGCCGGCCCAGGATCTCCCGTATAAGCCGCCTCCGCCCGAGCTCATCCAGCCGGGGGAGGTCCAGGCCCAGGTCCTGGGCCACCTCCTTGAGGAAGGGGAGGTCCAGGAGGCTTCCCGGCTTTAGGAGGCCGCTACGAAGGCCATCGTCCAGGTCGTGGGCGGCGTAGGCTATGGCGTCCGAGAGGTCCACCACCTGGGCCTCCAGGGTGCCCTGCCCGGGCTCAGCCCCGGGGAAGAGGCGCCTAAGTTCCCCTTGGGCCTTCTCCGCCCCCTTGCTCTCGTGGGTGGCGATGCCCTCCAGGACCTCGTAGGAAAGGTTGAGCCCGGGGAAGGCCGGGTAGCGCCGCTCCAGCTGGGTCAGGATCCGGAAGGCCTGGGCGTTGTGCTCAAACCCCCCGTCTTCCTCCAAGAGCCCATCCAGGACCGCCTCCCCCGTGTGGCCAAAGGGGGGGTGGCCCAGGTCGTGGGCCAGGGCGATGGCCTCCGTGAGGTCCTCGTTGAGGCCAAGGGCCCGGGCCAGGGTCCGGGCTACCTGGGCCACCTCCAGGGTGTGGGTGAGCCGGGTGCGGAAATAATCCCCCGCGGGGGGGTCCTCCAGAAAAAGGGTGAAGACCTGGGTCTTGTAGGCCAGGCGGCGGAAGGCGGTGGTGTGCAGAATCCGGTCCCGGTCCCGCTGGTAGGGGGTGCGGTAGGGGGATTCGGCCTCCGGATAGGCCCGGCCCCGGCTGGCCTTGGCCTTTTGGGCGTAAGGGGCGAGGCGGCTTTCCTCGAGGTCCAAAAGGGCTTCCCGCCCGAGGAGCATCTAGACCCGCCCAAAGAGGAGGACGGCGTTCTGCCCGCCAAAGGCGAAGGAGTTGGAAAGGGCGTACTGGACCTGGGCCTCCCTGGGGGTATGGGGGACGAAGTCCAGGTCCAGCTCCGGGTCCGGGTCGTCCAGGTTGATGGTGGGGGGGATGACCCCGTGGTAAAGGGCCTGGACCGTGGCGATGGCCTCCACCGCCCCCGCCGCCCCCAGGAGGTGGCCGATCTGGCTTTTGGTGCTGGAGACCATAAGCTTTCGGGCGTGCTCCCCAAAGACCCGTTTAATGGCTAAGACCTCGGCCCGGTCTCCCACGGGGGTGGAGGTCCCGTGGGCGTTAATGTACCCGATGGCCTCCTTGGGGACCTTGGCGTCCCTTATGGCCCTTTCCATGGCCAAGGCCGCCCCAAGGCCCTCGGGGTGGGGTTCGGTGATGTGGTGGGCGTCTGCGCTCCGGCCAAACCCTAAGACCTCGGCGTAGATCCGGGCCCCCCGGCGTCGGGCGTGCTCGTACTCCTCCAGGACCAGGACCCCCGCCCCCTCCCCCATCACGAACCCGTCCCGGCTTAGGGTGAAGGGGCGGCTCGCCCTATGGGGCTCCTCGTTCCGGGTGGAAAGGGCCCGCATCACGGCAAAGGCCCCGATGGCCATGGGGGTGATGGCGGCCTCCGTCCCTCCGGCAAGGACGATGTCCGCCTCCCCCAGCTGAACCATGCGGAAGGCGTTTCCGATGGCGTCCGAGCCGGTGGCGCAGGCCGTGACCACGGTGGAGGAAGGCCCCCTAAACCCGTAGCGCATGGCGATATGGGCCGAGGCCATGTTGGAGATCATCATGGGGATGAAAAAGGGGCTTAGCCGGTTTGGCCCCCGCTCCAGGAAGACCCGGCTTTGGGCCTCCCAGGTCTCCATCCCCCCGATGCCCGTCCCCACCAGGGTCCCCACCCGCTCCGGGTCCAAGGCACCCGGGTCTAGCCCAGCGTCCTTTAGGGCGAGCTCCGCGGCTATAAGAGCATACTGGACAAACCGGTCTAGGCGGCGGAGTTCCCGTTTGTCAATGTACTCCTCGGGGTTCACCTCCACCTGGGCGGCGATGCGTACTGGAAGACTGGAGGCGTCAAACCGGGTGATGGGGCCTACCCCGCTTTGGCCCGCAAGCTGGGCCCGGTGGAAGGCCTTCCCTCCCACCCCGATGGGCGTAACCGGGCCTAGGCCCGTGATGACCACGCGTCGCATGCCCCAAGTATACCAGGCCCCGCCTGGGGGCTTTCCCCGGGCGGGGCTTAAAGGCTTTTGGCCTAACCCAGCTTGCTCTGGATGTACGCCACCGCGTCCTTGACGGTGCGGATTTTTTCCGCCTCCTCGTCGGAGATTTCCAGGCCGAACTCGTCCTCCAGGCCCATGATGAGCTCCACCGTATCTAGGCTATCCGCCCCTAGGTCCTCGATGAAGCGGGCCTCGAGGCTAATCTTCTCCTCCTCCACGGAGAGCTTTTCCGCGATGACCTTTTTGACCTTCTCAAAGATTTCCCCTTCCGTCATACGACCTCCTTAGGGGATTTTACCACCCCTTTAGTGGGGGGCAAGCCCCCCATCCACCGCGATGGTCTGGCCGGTGATGTACCCCGCTTCCTCCGAGACCAGAAAGGCCACCAGGCCCGCCACCTCCTCCGGCCGGCCAAACCGGCCCACGGGGATTTCCTTGAGGTAATTGGCCTTGACCTCCTCGGGAAGCCTGGCGGTCATATCGGTCTCGATAAACCCAGGGGCCACAGCGTTCACCGTGATGCCCCGCCCCGCGTACTCCCGGGCCACGGCCCGGGTGAAGCCGATGAGCCCAGCCTTGGCCGCCGCGTAGTTGGCCTGGCCCGGGTTTCCCAGGAGGGCCACCACGCTGGTGATATTCACAATCCGGCCGAACCGGGCCTTCATCATGAGCTTCACCGCCTCCCGGGTGGTGCGGAAGGCCGCGGAGAGGTTGGCGGAAAGGACCGTCTCCCAGTCCTCGTCCTTCATCCGGATTAAAAGGCCATCCCGGGTGAGGCCGGCGTTATTCACCAGGGTGTCCAGCCCCCCTAAGGCCTCCGCGGCCTGGTGGACCAGGGCCGTGGCCGTCTCCGCCTCCAGGAGATTCCCCCCCAGCACGGCCACCAGGGGGCTGCCCAGCCGCCTCGCCTCCTCGGCCACCTCCTGGGCCATCTCCCGGTTCTGGCCGTAGTGGATGGCCAGGGCAAAGCCTTCCCGGGCAAGCCTTAAGGCGATGGCCCGGCCAATCCCGCGGCTTGCCCCTGTGATTAAGGCCTTACGCATCCTCCACCTCCAAGGCTTTTTGAATGCTTTCCGGGTCCCCAAGGCTATAGGCCCGGGCCCCCGGGAGGGTCCGGGCCAGGAGGCCTTTTAGGACCTCCCCCGGGCCAAACTCCAGGAAAAGCCCCACCCCCCGGCCCGCCATATCCTCCAGGGTCTCCACCCAGCGCACGGGGTGGGTGATCTGCTCCAGGAGGAGCTCCCGGATCCTTTCGGGGTCGGTCTCGGGCTTGGCGGTGACGTTACTGTAGACGGGGAAACCAGGGGGGTTTAGCCGGGCCCTTTCCAGGGCGGGGCGGAGGCAGTCCTGGGCTGGGCGCATCAGGGAGGAGTGGAAGGGGGCTGAGACCGGGAGGAAGACCACCCGGGCCCTTAAGGCCTTAAGCCTTTCCGCCGCCTCCTCCACCTTGGCCTTGAGCCCGGAGATCACGGTCTGCTCCGGGGCGTTGAGGTTGGCGATCTCCACGCCCTCTAGCCCCTCCAGGGCCTTTTGAATCTCGGGTAGGGGCAGTTTGAGCACCGCGGCCATGGCCCCCTGGCCCACGGGGACGGCCTCCTGCATGCACCGGCCCCGGAGGCGGACCAGGCCCAGGGCCTCCTCCAGTTCCAGGGTCCCCGCGGCCACGTGGGCCGTCCACTCCCCTAAGGAGTGCCCCGCAGCCAGGCCAGGCGGGGGGCCCCCCGCCTCGAGGTAGGCCCGGTAAGCGGCGTAGCCCACGGCCAGGAGGGCGGGCTGCTGGTTTTCCGTGAGGACGAGTTCTTCTTCTGGCCCCTCAAAGATGAGCCGGAGGAGGCCCGGGAGGGCGGCCTCGGCCCGGTCCAGGACCTCCCGGGCCGCGGGGGAGGCCTGGTAGAGGGCCTGGCCCATCCCCACCCTTTGGGAGCCCTGCCCGGGGAAAAGGGCCGCCCTCATCCCGCCCCTCCCCAGGTAAGGACCGCGGCGGCCCAGGTGAGGCCGGCCCCGAAGGAGACCAGGAGGAGGTGGTCCCCTTCCTCTATCCTCCTTGCGTCCAGGGCCTCCTGCAGGGCCAGGGGGATGGAGGCGGTGGAGGTGTTCCCGTACCGGTCCACGTTTACCGCCACCCGCTCCCAGGGGAGGCCCAGCCGCTCCCGGGCGGCGTCGATGATGCGCAGGTTGGCCTGGTGGGGGATAAAGAGCTTGATATCCTCGGGGCGGAGGCCGGCCCGCTCTATGGCCTCGAGGGTGGCGGTGTTCATCACCCGCACCGCGAACTTGAAGACCTCCCGGCCGTTCATGTAGAGCCTCCGCTCCATGGAGGTCCCATCGGGAAGCCGGGGGGCTAGGCAGGCGTGGAAAAGCTCCTTCCCCCCCGTGCCGTCCGCCCCGAGGACAAAGGAGCGGAAGCCAAACCCCTCCCTTACCCGGCCCACCACCGCCGCACCGCCTCCGTCCCCAAAGAGGACGGCGGTGGAGCGGTCGTTCCAGTCCAGGATTTTGGAAAGGGCCTCGGCCCCCACCACCAGGACCTTCCGGGCCAGGCCTGCCTCCACCAGGGCGTGGGCCTGGGCTACCCCGTAGATCCAGCCTGGACACCCCGCCAGGAGGTCGTAGGCGAAGGCCTTAAGCCCGAACCGGGCCTGGACTAAGGCGGCGGTGTCGGGGAAAAGGGCATCCGGGGTGTTGGTGGCTACAATCACCCCATCCACCCCCTCCAGGGCCCCGGGATGCCGCCTTAGGAGGTCTTCCACCGCGCGGAAGGCCAAGTGGGAGGTGTACTCGTCCTCGGCGGCGATGCGCCGCTCCCGGATCCCGGTCCGGGTGACGATCCACTCGTCGGAGGTGTCCAGGTAGGCCTCGAAGTCCTGGTTGGTCATGACCCGGCTGGGGACATAGGTCCCCAGGGCCAGGATTCCGCTCATGCCTTGACCTCCATACTGCCCCCCACTATACCGCAAAGGGCCCCAGGCTCCCTGGGGCCCCTTGGCCTTGGGCCTCTTAGACCTCGAGGACCTTCCGCCCGTCGTAGTATCCGCATTCGGGGCAGACGGTATGGGGGGGCTTCATGGCCTTGCACTCCGGGCAGGGAACCAGGGTGGGCGGGGTTAGGGCGTGGTGGCTCCGGCGCGCATCCCGACGGGCCTTAGAGGTTTTCTTCTTCGGTACAGGGTGTTTTCCCATGGCTTGGCCTCCTAGGGGCTAAGCCCCTAAAACCCTTGCCAGTATAGCACCTCCCCTAAAGTTCCGGAAGCAGGGCCTTGAGGCCAGCCAGGGGATGCACGGTCTCCACGGTGTGGCCGCAGTCTTCCAGGTTCCGGTCCGCCCCGCAGACGGGGCAGAGGCCCCGGCAGTCCTCGTGGCAGAGGGCGGTGTAGGGCATGGCCATAACAAAGGCCTCGGTGAGGAAGGGGAGGAGGTCCAGGTCGGGATGGCCGAAGGCGTAGTACTCCTCCGCAGTTTCCTCGTGGAAGACGGGCTCCTCCAGGCCCGCCTCGTAGCGCAGGAGATGCTGGAAATGGGCCTCTATGGGGACGGGGGTGGGCTTGAGGCAGCGGCGGCACTCCATGAGGGCCACCCCCTCCACCACCCCGGAAAGCCAAAGCTCGTCCGCCCCCAGGGCCGTGACCGAGACCCGCCACCTCGCCTCCCCCTCCAGGGGGAAGACCTCATCCCCCACGTAAAAGGCCTCCCGGACCACGCCTTGGGCCCTCAGGTCCCCGCCCTCCTTGAGGAGGCGGGCCAGGTTAATCTGGGTAAGCTCTAGGGGTTCCATTCCTCCAAGTATACCCCTTCTCCCTGGCCTGGGGTAGGGGGGTGGGCCACCCTTTGCTACCAAAATCCGCCAAATTACGACGGAACCACCCTCTTTTTCGCTTTAAAAAAACAAAGTCCATGCCAGCACGTCACTTTTGCCGCCTTTTTGACCTGGTCTAAGCTTCTAGTCTGTGGTATACTTCCCCTGTCCGGAGGCGCCGGACTGGGACCTTGACGAGCAGTTTTTCCCCTTGGGGACGACAAAAAGACGGCCCTGCTCTTTCCCGAAGAAGGGGTTAGGCCGCTCCTCAACGGCATAAACCCCCAAAATCTAGCCCCAAAACCTTAGGAAGAAATTACCTTTGCACCCGGTATACCAAAACCCCCTTTGGGAGCGCTGTCCAGGACGGTGTTCTTTGGGGGTAAGAGTCAGGAAAAGAGCTTCCCCGTCAGGGGATTGCTACCCTCTCCCCTCCACACCCGCCCCCCGGTCAGGCCTTGGGGCCCGCCGGGGGTTTGGTTTTTGCATAAAGTTTTAGCTGACAAGCCCGGCCCCAGGCCTTACCATGCCCCTTATGAGGCGCGTGGCCGTGGTGGGGATGCCCATGGACTTAGGCGCAGGGCGGCGAGGGGTGGATATGGGGCCCTCCGCCCTCCGGTATGCGCGGCTTCTGGAGGGCCTGGAGGCCCTGGGCCTCCTGGTGGAGGACCTGGGGAATATCCCCGTCCCCGTGGCGGGGTTAAGGCGGGGCGGGGGCCTGAACTATCTGGAGGAAATCCTTGCCGCCACCCTGGCCCTTAAGGAAAAGGTCCAGGCCCTTCCCGAGGAGGTCTTCCCCATCGTCCTTGGAGGGGACCATTCCCTCTCCATGGGCTCGGTGAGCGGCAGGGCCCAAAGGCCCCTGGGCCTCATCTGGGTGGACGCCCACGGGGACTACAACACCCCCGAGACCAGCCCCACGGGGAATATCCACGGCATGCCCCTGGCCGTCCTTACGGGTCTCGGCCACCCCCGGCTGGTGGAGGCCTTCCGGGCCATCCCCCCGGAGCGGGTGGTCCTGGTGGGGGTGCGGGACCTGGACCCGGGGGAAAGGCGCCTCCTTAGGGAAAAGGGGGTTAGGGTCTACACCATGTACGAGGTGGACAGGCTGGGCATCCCCCGGATTGCCGAGGAGGCCCTGGACCACTTAAGAGGCCTTCCCCTTTACATTTCCCTGGACGCGGACGTCCTGGACCCGGACCTGGCCCCAGGGGTGGGGACCCCGGTCCCCGGGGGGCTTTCCTACCGGGAGGCCCATCTCCTCATGGAGCTTCTGGCCGAGTCGGGCCGGGTGGTGGGCCTGGACCTGGTGGAGGTCAACCCCATCCTGGACCGCCAAAACCGCACCGCGGAGATGATGGTGGGCCTGGCCCTGAGCCTGTTGGGGAAGAGGATTCTGTAGAGTGGCCGGGGTAAGATGGGTGTATCCGCACCACCCTGGACCTCCCCGACCCCCTTTACCGCCGCCTAAAGCAGGAGGCGGACCGGGAAGGCCGCACCCTGGAGGAGGTTGTGGTCCGGTATTTAGAAAAGGTCCTGGTCCAGGATGGAGGGGGGAAGAAGGACCTGCCCCTTGTTTCCTCTGCCGGGCAGAGAATACCCCCCTTGAGCCACGCAGAGCTCTGGGCGCTCTTGGAGGAAGGTGGACCTGCCCGACCTTAACGTTTAGTTTGCCCTTCTGGTGGAGGACCACCCCTTCCACCCAGTAGCCCGGGCCTACTGGGCCCAGGTCCCCCGGGTAGGCCTGAACCGTGTTCTGGCTTTAGGTATTCTTCGCCTTCTCTCCAACCCAAGGGCCATGGATGGGAAGCCCTTAGGGGCTGGAGGGTTTACCAAGGCGTGCGGCAGGCCGGGGTATCCCTTTTAGAGGAGCCTCTTCAATTTGGATGAGGCCCTGGGGCACCTGGTAGGGGAGGGCCTTCCATACCGCCTCTGGACCGATGCTTACCTAGCAGCCTTTGCCTTGGCTGGGGGGTACCGGTTGGTTAGCTTTGACCGGGACTTCCTGCGATTCAGGCCCTACGGCCTAAACCTTCTCCTTTTGGAGCCCCCCTTGGGGGGTTCATCCCCCTAAAGGCTAAAGGCCCCACCCCCTTTAGGGGTGGGGCCTTTAGTTTTCGCCTTTAACGCCCCGCCAGGGCCAGGACCTCCGCGGGGAGAAGCCCCAGGACCACCCCGGGGAAAAGCCCCAGGAGGAGGAGAAGAACCCCTACCCCAAGGGCCATTCCCCGGGCCCAGGGGAGGGGCTTCACCTCCCCTTCGCCCCGGGCGAAGAGGCTAAAGGCCAGGCCCAGGTAGTAGTAGGCGCTCACCGCGCTGGTAATCAGGGCCAGGACCAGAAGCCCATACGCCCCGGCCCGGGCGGCCTCGAGGAAGACCAGGTACTTCCCCCAGAACCCCGCCAAGGGCGGGACCCCCAGGAGGGAAAGGAGGGCCAGGCCTAGGCCAAAGCCCAGGAGGGGCTCCCGCCAGAAAAGCCCCCTGAGCCTTTCCAGGGGAACCCGGCCCAGGTCCAGTTGGGAGAGGACGAAGAAGGCTAGCCCCGTCCCCAAGAGGTAGGTTAGGAGGTAGAACCCCAGGGCCTGGGCGTTCCCCGTGAGGAGGGCCAGGGCCATATACCCCGCATGGGCGATGGAGCTATAGGCGAGGAGGCGCTTGGCCTCCTTCTGGGCCAGGGCGGCCAGGTTCCCCAGGACCACGGAGAGGAGGATAAGGAGGGCCAGGGCCTCCGGGGCCCCCGGGGCCACCACCCGGAGGAGGGCGGCGAAGGCCGCGGCCTTTACGGAGGTGGCCATGAAGAGGACCACCGGGGTGGGGCTACCCTGGTACACATCCGGGGTCCAGAAGTGGAGGGGGGCCAGGGCCAGCTTAAACCCCAGGCCCACCACCAAAAGGCCTAGGCCCAGGGCGTAAAGGGTCCCGGTTCCCTGGGCCCCGGCCAGAAGGGTCCCGGTGGCCCCGTAGTACAGGGCGGCCCCGTACAGGAAGAAGGCCGCGGCCAGGGCCCCCAGGAGGAAGTACTTAAGCCCGGCCTCCAGCCCCTCCCCCCGGCGCCAGGCGGCCAGGGCGTAGAGGGGGAGGGAGAGGATCTCCAGGGCCACCAGCATCAGGATGAGGTGCCCCGTGGAGGCCAAAAGGTGCATCCCCGTGGCCGCGTAGAGGACCAGGAGGTAGAGTTCAAACCGCCGGCTCCCCATGAGGCTTAGGGCCCAAAGGGCCCCCAGGAGGGCGATGGCGGTAAAGGCCTGGCCCAGGCCGTCGGGCTGGTAGGGGCCAAACCCCCCGCCCAAGGGCAGGGCCAAAAGGGCCAGGAAAAGGCCCAGGAAACTTAGGAACCGGACCGCCCCCACGGGGAGGGCAAAGCCTAGGAGGGTGAGGGCTACGCTAAAGAGGGCCAGGACCAAAAGGGTCATGCGCCACCTCCAAGGAGGGAGGCCAGGGCCTCGGCTAGGGGCTTGAGGCCCTGGAGGAAGAGGTTAGGGAAAAGGCCCATGGCCAGGACCCCAAGCCCAGAAAGGAGGGCGAAGGCCCACTCCTCCCCTTTGAGGTCCTCCGTGGACCGGTTGCTCTCCTCCCAGAAGACCTTTTGGAAGGCGGTAAGGGCATAGGCCGCCCCTCCGATCACCGAGAGGAAGGCCAAAAGGGCAAGGCCAGGGCTTGCCTTGTAGGTGCCAAGGAGGGTCAAAAGCTCCCCAGGGAAGCCGGAAAGCCCGGGAAGCCCAATTGCGGCCAGGATGAGGAAAAGGGCCAGGGCGGCAAGCCCAGGGGCCGTTTTGGCCAGACCCCGGTAGGGGCCGATCTCCAGGGTCCCAAGCCGGGCATAAAGCCTCCCCGCCAGGAGGAAAAGCCCCCCGGTGTAGACCCCGCTGGCCGCCAGGAGGTAGACCCCCCCCATGGCCCCTTCCGGCTGGCCGGAGAAGACCCCAAGGGCCGCAAGGCCCATGTGGGAAAGTCCGGCGTAGGCCAGAAGGGTCTTCCAGTCCCGGGCGGCGAAGGCCACCCAGGCCCCGTAAAGGGCCGTGAGGGCGGCCAGGAAGAGGAGGAGGCCCTGGAGCTGGGCGGACCCCTTTGGGGCCAGGGGGAGGCCCCAGAGGAAGAAGGCGAAGACCCCGACCTTGTAGAGGGTCCCCAGGGCGTCGGCTAGCCCCGAGGGGTGGTTCTCCCGGTGGAAAAGGGGGAGCCAAGGGTGGAGGGGGAAGAGGGGGGTCTTGATGGCGAAGGCCAGGGCAAAGCCCAGGAAGACCCAAAGGGCCGCCCCGCCCTCCAGGGGGTGGGCCTTGAGGTCCTGGAGGAGGAAGGTGGGGCTACCCGAAAGGACCTTAACCGCCAGGACCGCGGCCAGCATGGGGAGGGAGCCCGCCAGGGTGAAGAGGGCAAAGGTGAGGGCGGCCCGGCCCCGCCCTTCCCCCCCATAGAGGAGGAGCATGAGGAGGGCGGGGACGAGAGCGGCCTCGAAGAAGAGGTAGAAGACGATAAGGTCCCGGGCGGCAAAAAGCCCCATGAGGAGCCCAGACATGAGGAGGGCGAGCCCCAAAAACCGCCCCTCCACCCGGGCCACCAGGGCCCCCAGGAAGACGGTGAGGGCGGTGGTGAGGAGGAAGAGGCGGGAGGCCCCATCCAGGCTAAAGGCCCAGTAGACCCCCGCCTCCGGAAGCAAGGGGGCTTGGAAGCCCATATCAGGCTGGGTAAAGAGGTAGAGGTTCAAAAAGAGGCTTAGGCCCGCCCCTAAGACCCCAAGAGGGCGGGGTAGGCCAAGGAGAAGGGATAGGCCGAAGAGAATGGGCAGGAGAACCGCTAGGACTACCATCGCATCACCCCCAGGAGGATTAAGACCCCAAGCGCGAAGAGGAGGGCGTAGACCCTAAGGTACCCGGCCTGGAGGCGGGCCAGGCCCCCGCCTAAGGCCCCCACCCCCCGGGCCAGGCCCCGGTAAAGCCCCAAGACCCCCCCATCCCCCAGGAAGAGGGCCTCGGCCAGGGCCTTAAGGGGGGCTACGACGAGGGTGTTATAGACCCGGTCCATGTAAAACCCTTCCCGGCTCCAGGCCTCAAAGCCCTGGTACCAGATGGGGAGGGGCCTTTGGAAGAAGACGAATCCGCCGTAAAGCCCCAGGAGGGCTACGCCGGCGGAGAGGCTGATTAAGGCCCATTCCAGGCCCAGGGGGAGGTGGTGGGCCTCGAGTTCCGCCAGGGCAGGCTTTAAGAAGGGCTCCAGGAGGTTGGGCAGGGGATGGGGCAGGGCCAGGTACCCCGCCAGGACCGAGCCGGCCATGAGGAGGTGGTTGGGCCAGAGCATTACGGCTGGGGCCTCGTGGGGGTGGTGGTGGCCCCTAGGTTCCCCCAGGAAGACCAGGACGAACCAGCGCATGGCGTAGGCCGCGGTGAGGAAGGCCACCAGGAGGGCCGCCATATAAAAGGCCCAGCCCCCAAAGGGGTAGGTGAGGGTGGCCGTCAGGATGGCGTCCTTGGACCAGAAGCCCGCAAGGAGGGGCATTCCCCCTAGGGCCAGGGCCCCGATGAGGCCGTGCCAGCGGGTGGCGGGGAGGGCCTGCCACAGGCCTCCCATCCGCCTTACGTCCTGTTCCCCGCCCAGGGCGTGGATTACCGAGCCGGAGGCCAGGAAGAGGAGGGCTTTGAAGAAGGCGTGGGTGAGGACGTGGAACAGGGCCACCCAGTAGGCCCCCACCCCCGCGGCCAGGAACATGTACCCGAGCTGGCTGATGGTGGAGTAGGCCACGATGCGCTTGATATCCGTTTGGCCGAAGGCGGAGAGGGCCCCATAAGCCGCGGTGATGAGGCCCACCACGGCGATGGTGTAGGAGACGTCGGGCAGGGCGGCGTAGAGGAAGGAGGAGCGGGCGAGGAGATACACCCCGGCGGTGACCATGGTGGCGGCGTGAATCAGGGCCGAGACCGGGGTGGGGCCGGCCATGGCGTCGGGGAGCCAGACCATAAGGGGGACCTGGGCGCTTTTGCCGATGGCCCCCAGGAAAAGGAGGAGGCCGGCCAAGGCTAAAAGCTCCGGGTTCCGCAAGGGGCCTTCCAGGGCCTCCTTAAGCTCGCTGATGGATAGGGTTCCGTAGAGGGCCCAAAGGATGGCCATCCCGAGCATAAAACCCAGGTCCCCAATGCGGTTCACGATGAAGGCCTTCCGGGCCGAGTCCGCGTAGGTGGGGTTCTGGTACCAGAATCCGATGAGGAGGAAGCTCGCCAGGCCCACCCCTTCCCAGCCGATGAACATCACGGGGTAGGAGTCGGCCAGGACCAGGGTGAGCATCATGGCGATGAAGAGGTTGAAGTAGGCGAAGAACCGGCTATACCCCGGGTCTTTGGCCATATACCCGATGGCGTAGACGTGGATGAGGAACCCGACCCCTGTAACGATGAGGACCATGAGGCCCGAGAGGGGGTCCAGGAGGAGGCTAAAGGGAATCCCCGGGAGCCACTCCACCTCCCACCTGCCCCCACCCCCAAGGAGAAGCCCCACCCCCAGGAGGAAAGAGAGGAGGACCAGGCCGGAGGCCAGGACCCCAGGCAGGGGCTCCCTTAGGTTCCGGCCAAAGAAGCCGAGGAGAACAAAGCCCAAAAGCGGGAAAAGGATGGGTAGAAAAAGCGCCATGCCTACCCCCTAAGCTCCGAAAGCTCGTCCACCGCGGTGCTCTCCCGGTTCCGGAAGATGGCCACAATCAGCCCAAGCCCCACGGCCACCTCCGCGGCGGCGATGGCGATGACCATGAGGGCCGCGGCCTGGCCCTCCAGGCCATGGGCCCGGGCGAAGCCCACCAGGGAGAGGTTGGCCGCGTTCAGCATGAGCTCTATGGAGAGGAAGACCAGAATCGCCGTCCTCCGGGTCAGGACCCCGTAGACCCCGAGGGCAAAAAGGAGGGCGGAGGCCAAAAAGTAGCTCATGGCCTTTCCTCCTTTTCCACCAGGACCGGGGGCTTGTCCGGCTGGACCAGGACCACGGCCACCACCGTGGCCACCAGGAGGAGGAGGCCCACGGCCAGGAGGACCAGGAGCCAGTCCCCGTAGAGGAGGGGGGCCAGGGCCTGGGGAAGCCCCCCCTCTAGCCTGGCCTCCGGGGCCAGGTTCAGGCCGTAAACCCCCGAGGCCAAAAGGCCTCCCAGGGCCAGGCTCAGGAGGAGGGCCAGGGGCCGGGTGCGGACCAGGGGGTCAAACCCTAGCTCCCCTTGGGCGGCGAAGAGGAGCATGATGACGAAGAGGAAGAGGATGACAATCGCCCCCGCGTAGACGATGACCTGGATGAAGCCTAAAAACCGGGCGTCCAGGGCGACATACACCCCGGCCAGGACCAGGAAGTTCAGGATCAGGGCCAAGGCGGCGTGGACCGCGTTCCTTAAGGTGACCACCAGGACCCCGGTGAGGAGAAGGAGGAGGAGGGCGAGGGCCTCAAAGGGGCTCATTTTTCCCTCCTTAGGGGGGCCTGGAAGCCCTCGAGTTCCGGCCGGACATAGGGCACGGTGTACCCGGGCTTAATGGGCTTCCCCGTGAACCGGGCCTCCCGGCGCTGGGGCTTGGTCCCAATATGGTCCACCAGGAGATCCTCCTTGCCGTAGATGAGGTCGGAGTACTCGTAATCCGCCATCTCGAAGTCGTACCCCAGGACGATCGCCCCCGTGGGGCAGGCCTCCTCGCAAAGCCCGCAGAAGATGCAGCGGAGCATATTGATCTCGTATACCCGGGCGTACCGCTCCCCGGCGGAGACGGGGTTATTGGGGTCGTTCTCCGCGGGCTCCACGTAGATGGCGTAGGCGGGGCAGGCCGCGGCGCAGAGGGAGCAGCCGATGCACTTCTCTAGGCCGTTGGGGTGGCGGGTGAGGACGTGCCGGCCGTGGAACCGGGGCTTGAGGGGGACGGGGGCCTCGGGGTAGGGGATGGTCACGGGCTTGGAGAAGAAGTGCTTTAGGGTGATGCCTAGGCTTTGGGCCAGGGATTTTAGGGTCATGCACCACCTCCTTTCTTAAGGGGCTCGGGCCGCCGGTAGAGGAGGACCGCCCCCACGAGGAGGAGGAAGGAGGCCAGGGAGAGGTAGAGGAGGTAGACCCTGGGGAGGTCCAGGGCCACCACCAAGGCGGTGACCAGGAACCAGGCCAGGGCCAGGGGGAAGAGGAAGCCCCAGCCGAAGCGCAGGAGCTGGTCGTAGCGGAGCCGGAACCAGGTGGCCCGGATCCAGATGAAGACGAAGAGGAAGAGGGCGATTTTCACAAATAGCCATAGGTAGGGGACCTCGAGGAAGGGCATCCCCCACCCCCCCAGGAAGAGGGTGGGGATGAGGGCGCTTGCGGTGATGAAGTGGATGTACTCTGTCATCTGGAAAAGCGCCCATTTCAAAGAGCTATACTCCGTGTGGTACCCCCCCACCAGCTCCTGCTCCGCCTCCGGGAGGTCAAAGGGGGTGCGGGCCGCCTCAGCGAGGCTAGCGATGAGGTAGACCAGAAAGGCGGGGAAGGCGTAGAGGGCCAGCCAGCCGTGTTCCCGCTGCCAGTTCACAATCTCGTTTAGGTTCAGGCTCCCCACCAGGAGGACGGGGCTTAGGAGGGCGATGCCCAGGCCGAGCTCGTAGCTGATGAGGCTTGCCGAGGAGCGCAGGGCCCCAAGGAGGCTATACTTGCTCCCCGAGGCCCAGCCCGCGAGGAAGATGCCGTAGATGGCGAGCTCGCTTACGGCAAAGAGGTAGAGAAGCCCTAGGTCCAGGTTCAGGACCCAGGGCTGGTACCCGAGGAAGCTCCCAGGGGGGCCAAAGGGGATGGCCCCGAAGGCCAGAAGGGCGAAGGCCACCCCGATGAGGGGGGCGAGGATGAAGACCGCCCGGTCGGCCTTGGCCACCACCAGGTCTTCCTTGAAGATGCTCTTGATGGCATCGGCGATGGGCTGGAAAAGCCCCATGGGCCCCACCCGGTTCGGCCCCATCCGGACCTGGAACCGGGCGAGGAGCCTCCGCTCAATCAGGGTCATGAAGGCAAAGGCGGTAAGGAGGCCGATGACCACCAAAAAGGCCTTTAGGGCCACCATCCAGTAGGGGTCCACAGGGTAGTTCACGCCTCACCTCCTTGGGGGACTAAGACCCGGGCCTCCACCCGGCGGCCGGCGTAGGGGCCCAAGGCGGTGAGGTAGAGGTAGCCCTGGGGGAGGTCCTCCCTATGGTGGATCTCGGCCTCCACCCGGCCGAAGGGGGTCTCCACCGCCACCACCCCTCCCTCCACCAGCCCCTCCTCCCGGGCCGTGCGGGGATGGGCCTCGAGGCGGGGCCTTATGGCCCTGGCCTTGCCCTTTAGGAGCTCCTCCTTCCACATAAAGGGCCTGAGGTAGAGCCGGCCCTCCTGGGCCCTGGGCCTTAGGGCCTGGGTCCGGTGCCGGAGGAGGCCATCCTTGACCTCGAGGGCCTTCTTGAGGGCGGCCTCCGCCTCCAGGACCAGCCGGTAGGGGGGCTTAAGCCCCAGGGCCTGGGCCAGAAGCCCCAAGGCCTGGACCAGGCCCTCCGCCTCCCCGTTCTCTATGGGGGCGGGGTTTAAGCGGATAAGCCTCCCCTCCAGGTTCACCAGGGTTCCCCGCTTCTCATAGGGGGTCTGGGCCGGGAGGACCACCTGGGCGTACCGCTCCGCCAGGGGGTGGAGGTGGGGGAGATGGAGGATGAGGAAGCGCTTGCCCTTAAGGGCCTCCTCCGGGGGGAGGTAGCCGTAAAAGGCGGCCTCCGCCCCGGCCTCGTCCCAGCCCGCGCCCTTGGGCCCCGGGAGAACCCCTAAGGCCTCCAGCCCCCGGGCGTTGGCCGCCGGGGTCAGGGCCAAGACCTTGGCCCCCTTGCGCTCAGCAAGCAGCCTCGCCCTCTCCGCGGCCACGGTGTCCTGCAGGACCCCAGCCCCCAGGATGAGGACGGGCCGGGCCGCCTCCAGGTACCGCCTCCGGGCCTCGGCCAGGGGGCCCTCCTCCGTCCCTTCCAAGAGGGCCCTTAGGACCTCCCGCTCCTCCCCCGGGGCGTGGACCAGGCTAGAGCCTGCCCACTTGAAAAGCTCCGTGCGGTAGGGGGCGAAGACGGCAAGCCGGCTTGGGTCGCGGGGCATCCTCTCCTTGATCCGGAGGTCGGCCAGGGGGGTGCCGTGGGCCAGGCGGGGGGGTGGGGTGAGGCCCCGGGTGTACTCGGAAAGCCTCAGGTGGACCAAGGGGGCCTCCTCCGTGGGGTCCCCCAGGACCAGGACGAAATCCGCCCCTAGGAGGTCCTCGAAAGTGGCTGGGGTATAAAGCCCCGCGGGGGCAGGGGTCCGGCCCTGGAAGTCCAGGTGGGGGGTGCCCAGGAGCTCGGCTAAGGCCTTGGCCTGGAGGCCTTCCTCGAGGGTGGCGTGGTGGGGGAGGTAGAGCCCAATCCCCTTGGGGTCCACCCCCTTAAGCCCTTCCTGGATGGCCAGGAGGGCCTCCTCCCAGGTGGCCTCCACCAGGCGCCCATCCCGCCGCACCAGAGGGGTCTTGAGCCGGTCTTGGTCCATCCCCTCGTGCCCAAACCGGCCCGCGTCGCAGAGCCAGATCTCGTTGACCTCGGGGACCTCCCGGGCCCTGATCCTTAGGAGGTCCCCGCTCCGGGTGTCCACGGTAATCCCGCACCCCACGGGGCAGTGGGCGCAGGCGGAGGGGGTCTCCTCCATCTCCCAGTTCCGGGCCCGGAACCGGGCGGTGAGGTCCAGGAGGGCCCCCACGGGGCAGATATCCGTGATATTCCCGGTGAAGTTAGAGGGGAGGCCAAAGTCCATGGTGCCGATGAAGGTGTGCACCCCCCGCTCGATGAAGTCCAGGACCTCATCCCCTGGGACCTCCTCAAAGTAGCGCACGCAGCGCTTGCAGTGGATGCACCGTTCCCGGTCCAAGACGATGAAGGGGGAGAGGGGGTGGTGCTTGTCCATGTGGCGGCGGGTGAACTCAAACCGGGTGTAGAGAGGGAGCTCCAAGGGGTCTTTCTGGTAGTACTTCTCGTAGAGGCCGTATTCCACGGTCCGGTCCTGGAGCTCGCAGGCCCCCCCCTTGTCGCAGGTGGGGCAGTCCAGGGGGTGGTTTAGGAGGGTAAACTCCACCATCCCGGCCTGGGCCTGGCGCACCAGGTCGGAGAGGGTGTCCACCACCATCCCCTCGGCCACGGGGGTGACGCAGCTTGCCGCCAGCTTAGGCTGCCAGAGGATCTCGGGCTCTCCTTTTTCGTCCAGGACCGGCTTCCCGTCCGGCCCCTTCTTGGGGAGGCCGATCCGGACCAGGCACATCCGGCAGGCCCCGATGGGGGAGAGGTGTTTTTCTGAGCAAAAGAGGGGGACATCGTACCCCGCGTGGAAGATGGCGTCCATGACGCTCGTCCCCGGGGGTACCTCCACTAAGCGGTCGTTCACCTTGAGCCTAACCACCCTCACCTCCAAAGGCTTGGCCTGGGTACGGGCTTTTTCTCCCGCACCAGGGCCAGGTACTGGTCCTTGAAGTGCCTCAAAGACCCCCGGACCGGCCAGACCGCGGCGTCGGCCAGGGGGCAGAAGCTCCGGCCCTCAATTAGGTCCAAAAGCTCCGCCAGGTTCTCCACGTCCCTTTCCTCCCCTTGGCCGGTCCCAATCTTGGCGAAGAGGTTGACCATGAACCCCGCCACCCCTTCCCGGCAGGGGGTGCATTTGCCGCAGGACTCGTGGGCGTAGAACCGGGTGAGGTTCCACATGGCGTCCACCATGCTCACCCGCTCGGGGATGAGGATCACCCCCCCGGTGCCCAGCATGGAGCCCTTGGCCTGGAGGTGCTCGTAGCTCATGGGGGTGTCCAGGACCTCCTCCGTAAAGGGAAGGGGCGGGGTGGAGGACCCCCCGGGGATGATGGCCTGGATGGGCTCCAAAGGCCCCCCAGCCCAGTCGTAGAGGAGTTCCCGGAAGGTGGTCCCCATGGGGAGTTCGTACACCCCAGGGCGCCTCACGGGCCCCGAGACCTGGTAGAGCTTCATCCCTTTGGACCCCTCGGTGCCCATCTGAGCAAACCAGTCCGCCCCTCTTTCCAGGATGGGGACCACCGCGGCCAGGGTCTCCACGTTGTTGATGGTGGTGGGCCTGCCCCAAAGCCCAGCCTGGGCCGGGAAGGGGGGCTTGAGCCGGGGGTTGGCCCTAAGGCCCTCCAGGGAGTTCATCAGGGCCGTCTCCTCCCCACAGATATACGCCCCCGCCCCCCGGTGGACGTGGACTTCGAAGTCAAACCCGCTCCCAAAGAGGTTTTTCCCCAGGTACCCTTGGGCGCGGGCCTCGGCGATGGCCCTTTCCAGCCGGTCCGCTGCCCGCCGGTACTCCCCCCGGACGTAGATGTACCCCACCGTGGCCCCGATGGCGTACCCGGCGATGATCATCCCCTCCAGGAGGAGGTGGGGGACGTCCTCTAGGATGTACCGGTCCTTGAAGCTTCCGGGCTCGGACTCGTCGGCGTTGCAGATGAGGTAGTGCTGCTTGCCGTCCTTGGGCATGAAGCTCCACTTGACCCCGGTGGGGAAGCCGGCCCCGCCCCGGCCCCGAAGCCCTGACCGCTTGACCTCCTCCACCACCTGCTCGGGGGTGAGTTCCTTAAGGACCCGCCTGGCTGTCTCGTACCCCCCGTGCTTTAGGTAGTACTCCAGGGTCCAGCTCCCCTCCTTCCCCACATGGGCGTAGAGGGTCCTTTGGAACCGGGGGTCGTGCCCCGAGAGGATGGGTCCAGTCATCCCTCCACCTCCCGCACGTGGTGGCCGCACCGGCCAGGGAGCTCAATCTCCTCCAGGGGTTTTCCGGCCTTAAGCCCTTCCAGGAGGGCCTCGAGGCGGGCCTTGGTCACGCATTCCACATAGGGCTCGTCGTTGACCTGGACCACGGGGGCGGTGTGGCAACTCCCCAGGCACTCCACTTTTTGCACGCTGAAGAGCCCATCCGGCGTCACCTCCCCGGGGCCGATGCCGAGCTTTTCCGTGAGGTAGTCCCAAAGCTCATCCGCCCCGGCCAGCTTACAGCTTAGGGTGGCGCAGACCTGGAGGTGGTACCGGCCCGTGGGAACGAACTGGTAGTAGCTATAAAAGCTCGCCACCGCCATGACCTCCGTGGGGGTGATCCCTAGGAGGCGGGCGATCTCCTCTACCCTTTCCTTCCGGATCCAGCCTTCCTCCTGCTGCACCCGTCTCAGGAGGGGCATCAGGGCGGCCCGCCGGCCCTCAGGCGGGTACTTGGCGAAGGTGGCCTCGAGGAAGTCCTGCTTGTCGTCAAAAAACCCCATTCTCCCTCCTTACCGGTCCACATCCCCCATCACGGGGTCAAGGCTTGCGATGATGGCCACCATATCCGGCACCTCCTCCCCCTTGGTGGCGTAGGGGAGGCTTTGCAGGTTCACAAAGCTTGGGGCCCGGACCTTGACCCGATAGGGCATGCTTCCCCCGTCGGAGACGATGTAATACCCAAGCTCCCCCCGGGCGGACTCCGTGGGGACGTAGACCTCCCCCTTAGGGGGGTGGAAGCCCTCGGTGTAGTGCTTGAAGTGGTAGATCACCGCCTCCATAGAGGTCTCCAAGAGATGCCTCGGGGGCGGGGTGATCTGGGGGTTGGGGTCGCGGATGGGCCCGGGCTCGAGGCGCTCCAGGGCCTGCCGGAGGATCTTGACCGACTCCCGCATCTCCCGGATGCGCACGAGCATCCGGTCAAACACGTCCCCATGCTCCCCCAGGGGGACCTGGAACTCGTAGGTCTCGTAGCCCGAGTAGGGGTAGGCCTTGCGCACGTCGTAATTCACCCCGCTCGCCCTCAAGGACCCCCCGGTGAGGCCCAGGTGGATGGCCACCTCCGGGGGGATGACCCCCACGCCCCGGGCCCTCTCGTAGAAGATGGGGCTTTCCGCGAAGAGGCCTTCGTACTCGTCTATGCGGTGGGGCATCTCCGCTAGGAATTTCTTAAGCTCGGGGACGAACTCCTCCGGGAGGTCCTCCTTGACCCCGCCGATCCTGATGTAGTTGTGGTGGAAGCGCTGCCCCGTGACCCACTCAAAGAGGTCCAGGATGGTCTCCCGCTCCCGGAAGGCGTAGAAGAAGGGGGTGAGGGCCCCGAGGTCCAGTAGCCCCGTCCCCAGGAAGACCAGGTGGCTTGCCAGGCGGGAGAGCTCATTGAGGATGACCCGGATGACCTCGGCCCTCGGGGGGACCTGGGCCCCCACCAGCCTCTCCACCGCCAGGGCGTAGGCCAGGTCGTGGGCGAAGGAGTGGAGGTAGTCCATCCGGGGGGTGTAGGTGAGGTTCTGGAGGTAGGTGCGGTTCTCCATGGTCTTTTCAAACCCCGTGTGGAGATACCCGATATGGGGCACCAGGTCCAGAACCTGCTCCCCGGATAGGGTCACCACCACCCTCAAGACCCCGTGGGTGGAGGGGTGCTGGGGGCCCACGTTCAGGGTCATGACCTCGGTTTTAAGCTCCCGGGCCTCCTCCGCCTGGGGTAGATCTAGGTCTAGGGGCATCACTTCACCTCCTTGGCCTTCTTAAGGTCGGCCCAGAGGGCCCTGTACCCTTTCCGGGCCCCGCCCCGGTAGAGGGTGAGGCCAGGGGTATTCCCCCTAAGCCCAGCCCGGAACTCCTCGGGGACGATGAACCGGCCCTCCCTAAAGAGGGTAGGGGTCTCCCCCAGGGGGAAGTCTTTCCGAAGGGGGTGGCCCTCGAGGTCCTCGGGGGTGAGGATCTTCCTGAGGTCGGGATGGCCCTCAAAGACAATGCCAAAGAGGTCGTAGACCTCGCGCTCTAAGAAGTTGGCGCTTCCCCAGAGGTCCGTGACCGTGGGGAGGTGGGGGTCCTTCTCCGGGACGTAGACCCTTACGAAGAACCGGCTCCCGTCCCCATCCCGCCAGCCGGGCAGGGAGACGAGCTCGTAGACCACGGCGAAGCGCTCGGGTTTGGGCTCGGGGTAGGTGAGGTAGTCTATCCCTACGATATCCGCCAGGTAGTTAAACCCCAGCTCCCGGTAATGGGCCATCTCCCCCTTGAAGGCCTCCCGGGGGAGGACGACCCAGAGGTTCCCCAGGCCGTTTTCCTCTATGGGGTAGCCCTTGGCCCGGGCCTCCTCCAAGACCTTGGCTAGCCGCATGCCTCCCTCCTAGCCCCGGCGCCAGGCGGCCACAGGGGGAAGCTTCTCCCCCCGTTCGTTCCTGGCCTGGCCCCGGACCTTCTTTTGGAGCTGCATCACCGCATAGATCAGGGCCTCCGGGCGGGGGGGGCAGCCCGGGACGTAGACATCCACAGGGACTACGCTATCCACGTTCTGGACGATGGCGTAGTTGTTGAACATCCCCCCTGAGCTCGCGCAGGCCCCCATGGAGATGACCCACTTGGGGTCGGGCATCTGTTCCCAGACCCGGCGCATCACGGGGGCCATCTTCTTGGAAAGCCGCCCGGCCACGATCATCACATCGGCCTGCCGGGGGCTTGCCCGGAAAACCTCGCTCCCAAACCGGGCCAGGTCGTTCCGGGCGTCCGTGGAGGCCATCATCTCAATGGCGCAGCAGGCCAGGCCGAAGGTGGCCGGCCAGAGGGAGTTGCTCCGCCCCCAGGCCACGAGCTTTTCCAGGGTGGTGAAGAGGATCCCCTCCCGCTCCAGCTCCTGGACATCCCGCTCAAAGAGGTCCTTTAGCGCCACCTGGTCACCCCCTTCCACCACTCGTAGAGGAAGCCTACGAAAAGGAGGAGGGTAAAGGCCAAGACCCCCAGAAACCCGGCTAGGCCCAGTTCCCCTGCGGCCACGGCGTAGGGCCAGAGGAAGGCCACCTCTACATCAAAGAGGATAAAGAGCATCCCCACCGCATAGAAGTGGACGGGGAAACGCCTCACCTCCCCAGCGGGGTCATTCCCGGATTCGTAGGGCATGAGCTTGGCCCGGCCCGGCCGCTTGGGGCCCAGGAGGGCGCTCACCAGGATGGCCGCCCCTCCTATGAAGAGGGCCACCCCTAGGTAGATCAGGATGTTCACATACTCCGCGATTGGCGCCAAGGTCTCCTCCTTTCGTGCCTTCCTTCACGAGCCTGGCCCCTAAAACCCCCTTGGGTCCAGGCTCCACTCCGGCCCATCTTACCACCTCCTAGGGCCGGTCAAGGGGATGCACTACGCCGTTTCCAGGGCCTCCTTGAGCCTCTGGAAGGCCTTTAGGTCCAGGGCCTCGGCCCGCACCCCTTCGGGGAGGCCCAGGGCCCTTAAGGCCCCATCCACCTTTTCCTGGGGGTAGCCTGCGGCCAGGAGGTTATTCCTAAGGGTTTTGCGCCGCTTGGCGAAAGCCTTTTCCACCAGGGCGAAAAGCCCGGGGTCATCCGGGGTCCCCTTGAGGCGGAGGCGGACCAGACTGCTTTCCACCTTGGGGGGTGGGTAGAAGGCCCCAGGGGGGAGGTCCAGTAGCCTTTCCCCTTCCGCGTGGTGGGCCACCCTTAGGGAGAGGACCCCGTAGGCCGGGGTGCCGGGCCGGGCCAGCATCCTCTGGGCCACCTCTTTTTGGACCAGGAAGACCAGGCGGTCCATCCGGCCCCCCTGGAGGAGGCGGGTGAGGAGGGGGGTGGCGATGCCGTAGGGCAGGTTGGCCACCAAAAGGCTTCCTTTGGGGATTTCCTCCCAGGGGAAGAAGAGGGCATCCTGGAAGACCAGCTGGACCGGAAGGCCCCTTAGGGTCTCCTCCAGGACTGGTCTTAGGCTTTCGTCCTTTTCTATGGCCGTGACCCGGGCTCCGGCCTGGGCCAGGGCCCGGGTGAGGACCCCAAGCCCCGGCCCCACCTCGTAGACCGGCCCCGTGAAGGGTTTAGCCGCCTCGAGGATCTTGCGCAGGTAGGCGGGCTGGACCAGGAAGTGCTGGCCCAAGGCCTTTTTGGCCCGGAGGCCGTGCTTTTCCAGGAGGTCCCGGATGGCCTTGGGGGAGGTAAGGTCCAGGGTCATAGGGGATGCGTCCGCTGCACCTTGGGGCTTAGGGTCTTGAGGTCCAGCTCCAGGTACTCCCCCAGGTCCAGGGCGTCTATGAGGGCAAAGCGTTCCTTGAGGAGGATGCCCTTGGTGGGGGTGTGGCCGTAGACCCCAAAGCGATACCCCATCCTTTCCACATAGTCCGGGGTGCGGAACCACCAGGTCTTGGCCTCGCTTTGGGCGTAGAAAAAGGGGGAGTAGTCCTGGAGCCAGGGCACGGGGCCCACGTGGGCAAAATGGACCCCCTCCAGGACCCATTCCCTGGGCAGCCCGGCCAGCCAGGCCCTGAGCTCCTCCGGCAAGGGGAGCCCCCCGGCCTCGGGGTGGAACTCCAGGTGGGGCATCCCTCCGCTTTCCAGGATGGGCTCCCCGTCCAAGACCGCCTGGTCGTGGTTCCCAAGGAGGATGTGCACCTGGCCTCCCGCCTCCTTCTGGAAGGCTCTGAGGCGATGAAGCTCCCGGATCTGGGCCTTGGCGGCCAGGCGGAGGTGGAAGGGGTCATGGGGATCAAAGGGGCTGAGGCCGGTGAGGGCCTCGTACCCCTTGGGGCCCTTGGGGTGGACCAGGTCCCCGAGGAGGACCAGGGCTACCTGCCCTGCCCTCAAGGCCTCTGTGGGCCGGAAACCGGCGTCCACCAGGCCCTCCCGGCGGAGGATCCGCCAGAGGAGGCGGAACTGGGCATGGAGGTCGCCTAGGGCGATGACCCGCACCCTACCCCTTTAAGAGGGCCCTAAGCTCCCCGTAAAGCCGTTTGGACTCCTCGGGGGTTCGGCCGTACCCACCGTATTTGGTCACGATCTGGGCCGCCTTATGCCCCAGGCCTTTGGCTTTAAGCCTCTCCACGAGCTGGTCTATGAGCTTGTGGAGCTCGGGCTTGGCCTCCAGGTCTACCCCCGCGGCTTCCGGGGGCTCGGGGGCCTCGAGGTCTGGGCTGGCCTCGAGCCCGAGGCGGGGCGGGGTGAACCGGCCCCGTTCATCCAGGTCCACCCATTGCTTTTCCACCTGGTAAAGGTACCGTCCCACCCCGAACTTCACCGCGGCCCGCTTGAGGGCATCGGAGAAGGCGGCCTTGAGGCTATCCCCCTCCCCCACATCCTCCTTGGTCACCCCCAGGACCGTAAGCCGGCACTTCACCTCCACCATCCGCTCCCGCTTATCCTCTAGGACCCTCTCCCGGTCCGAAAGGACCTCGTAGGCGTCCTGCCACCCTTCCGGCCCCACCACGCTATCCAGCCGGTCCAGGACGGTCCGGGCGTCCACATAGGGGACCACTAGGGCCTTCTTGCGGTCCTTGGTGGTGGCCTCTATCCGCCACTGGACCTCCTCAGGGGGGAAAGGCTGGGCCAGTTTCCGCCAAACCTCATCCATACCTTAAGTTTACTTTAACCCTGGCCCTGGGTTTCTCAAAAGCCCCGGAGCATACTAGGGGCATGCGGAGGCTCCTTTGGTTGGTCCCCCTTTTAGGCCTGGGCTTGGGGCTGGAGCTCCGGATTACCGCAAGCCTTGCCTTCAGCCTCTTTCCCCAGGCCGTGGTGGTGGAACGCGTCCCCGAGCCCCAAGGCCTGGTGGTGGTCTACGCCTCTTCCCAGGCCGAGGCCATCTTCCGCTACCACGACCAGGACCTGAGGCAAAGGGGCTGGACCCGGGTGAGGTATGAGGTCAAGAAGGGGGAGTGGAAGGTCGAGTACCGCAAGGGCCGGGCCAAGGCCAAGCTTTCCGTCAAGGACAAAGGGGGCCGGGTGGAGGTCCGGCTTAAGGAGGGGGACTAGACAAGGGCCCAGGCCTTGGCTACCATAAGGGGCGCGTGGGGCCGTGGCGCAGCTGGGAGCGCGCCTGAATCGCACTCAGGAGGTCACGGGTTCGAGTCCCGTCGGCTCCACCAG